>Ga0182024_10003214_pt1 | contig 39289 bp, 62 predicted proteins | sample P32metaG_FD_120480 | JGI IMG/M metagenome (GOLD analysis project Ga0182024, IMG submission 120480) | Permafrost microbial communities from Stordalen Mire, Sweden - P3-2 metaG (Illumina Assembly) | ecosystem: Environmental > Terrestrial > Soil > Wetlands > Permafrost | place: Sweden: Stordalen...
GCCGAAGGCAATCAGGCAGATGGCGAGGGCGACCAGGACAATGCCGTCAACGATGGCAATGACAGCGATTGCCCGCGGGTGCCGGCGCTTCCATGGACCAAGAATCTTCACCAGCTGTGTGTCATTCATAGGTCCTCCATTCTGAGCGTGTTGTGTGACGGCTTAGCGGGCGCCGCGGAGCGCAGCTCGCTGGCAGCGACGGCGATAGCTCCGGCCGCACCTGCGCAAACCCAGCCGAGGTCCATGGGATGCACACCGTACACCAGCTGAGCGCGAGTAGCGCCGGCGTTGCGGATGCCCCACGCCTGCCAGCCGATCACCTCGGGGGTCACCTGAGGCTGCCTCGGCACACCTTGAAGGCGCCGATCGGCGCAGCAGCCTCGGCTTCGAGTGTCGGTCCCGATCTGGACGCGTTCGCTCGCTGCGCACTCAGCCCGCGCCGCGAACGGTCGTGAGCACGAAAGTCACGGCCGCTATCGCCATGACAGTGGTAGCCAGCCAACCGAACGTCTCGCCCAACCGGGCCACTGGTGCGTTCTCGAAACGTCGCCTGGACGCACGCGACGGAGGGACCCGCTTGCCTCGTACGGTCGCGGACCGACATCGCCCATTTGGTCAGCCCAGGCTCGCGTCCGGCGGCGCGCGGCGCGCCCACACTGGCGTAGCCGACGATAGGAGGCGGCCATGCTGACCAAGCCGGCGATCTCCGGCAGCCGGGCCGCCTGGCTCGATCGAGGAGATTGCACATGACTGACAACCACCAAGACCAACGACCTCGACAGGAGACCGAGACTGAGACCAACAGCGGCACGTTCATCTACGGTGAGTTCGCCGGACGACATGGCACGACGGCTTCGAAGTCCGCGCTCAACGATGAGAAGCAAGTTGTCAATCTCGCTGCCGTGCGCGCATGGTCACGGTCAGCCACCTCGTGGCGCAGCCGAGCCAACCCCTGGTGCGGCCACAACGCGACGTGTTCAAGGAGAAACGATGTCCGTCTCCCACGCAACCGACGTGGGCGAGCATGAAGAGTCAGCCAGTGCCTAGGGTGCGCAACTATGTGCGGACAGGTGAGGGTCCGAATAACTGGATGGCGATCACGATGGCGGAGCAAGAGGCCGATGCGCTGGAGCGCCTGGGTGGGCGATGCAGCTCGTGCGGGGCGAGCGTGGCGATGGCCCCGACTCCACCACCGGCATTCGTGCTGCTGTCGGGCAGGCTCTGCTGTCGCGCCTGCGTTGCCAAGCTCGGGTTACCAGACGTACCAGGCCCAGCGGATCTCTCTGCTTGAAGCTCGTGCGCGAGCGACTCAAGCCCACCTTCCTGCTCTGGGGTGAAACTCTTGCGCCACGGTGGCAGAGCAGGCTGCGCCCGAAACAGCAGGCTTGGGAGGACATAGCAGAGCAAGCCCTAACGCATGTCCCGCAGCTTCGCGCTCGGCATGGAGGCTTCTCTGCCCGTAGTGCACGCGCTCCCGTCCTGATACGCGATGGTGTGGAGATGCGTCAGTCCGGTTTCCGAAGCTCGTCAACCAGACGAGCCGTGACAGGGACGTCAACGCCGCAGCGAGCAGCCCGCCTGACCACCGCTCCACCAATTGCCTCTAACTCAAGCGGCCGGTCGGCCGCCTGATCGCGCTGCATCGACGACTCCATGCCTTCGGGCACCGAGTCCAAGAACCGTGTCACCGCCTCTGGATCGACCGCTGCACCATCTGCGAGAGCCACCGCGGCGACCTCCGAAATGACGGCCAGGGTCTCCGTGCGCCAGCGCGTTCTGATGGCGCCAGCGTTGGCGCGCTTGTGGGTGGTCATGAGCGCCAAAGGTGCGAGGAAGGAAAGCTTGTCCCAAAGCATAGTCGCTTCATCGGTTCGCACTCGGACGTCGAACCCAACGGCTCTGAGGCGATCAGCGAGGCGCTCCACTCGATCCCGGGCAGCGTCTGGCGGCGCAATCTCGATGGATGCGAATGGACTCGTCTGGCGGATTACACCCGTGGCGATCCTGGCCGACTCCGTCCGGATAGTTGCCGCTACGACGCTGTCCGGCGGATAGACCTCGCGGAGGAGGTCGACGTGATCAATGCCGTTGAGGAAAGGAACGATCAGGCAATCCCCGAGCGAAGCGGATGGCACTCGCCCCAGCGCATCTCTGAGGTGCATGCTCTTGACCGCGACAAGGCACGCTTCCGCCGACGTCTCTAAACGTGTCGCCGATGGCACCGTGACCTCGAAGTCACCGAACCGCTGGCTCTCGATCCGGATCCCCCGGTCGGCAATTGCCCGCGACGCACTCTCGCTCGCCAACATGACGACGCGGTTTCCACCACGCGCCAAGACCGCCGCTAGAAGTCCACCGATACCACCGGGACCGAGCACCCCAATGAGTGGGCTCGTTGTCATGGCACCCATTTACTCATATGGGCTCCACCTCGATGCGTCGCTGTAGTGTGTTAGTTGCACGCTGGGGTGGCCGTCAATGTCCACGCCTGATCGTGCAACCGTGCCATTTAGCGGGTTGCCCGGTCTTTGGTAGAAAGGCCGCGCCGATTGTGATGACTCGTTTGGCTCCCACGGCAGGTCGGAGTAGGTACTGTCGTACTCGCCCGCCGACGGCCGTGAGAGAGAATTCGCTCAGCCGGAGCGCGCTGTCCCGCCGGCGGCGGTCTCGCTGGTGTCGGCACGAGACGGAGCGGCAACCGCGAGATACCGGCCTTCCAGCTCTACCGCGGTCTCGGTACCGAGCAGTTCCGCGAACTCCTCGAAGGTCTTGCTTCTCGCGCCCGCGTGCGCGAGCGATCCTGTGCGGCGGTATTCACCCATCACCTCTTCGACGGCATACAGCGCAGCGAGAATGACGGCGGCGGGATCCAGCCTGGCCGAGAAGCCCATCATCTTGACCTCGTCGAGTGTCATCTCGCGAAAGTTGACGGCCGACATGACGAGCGGCTCGGGCCTGCCCCAGCCGCCGGCATACTCCTTCAAATCCGCGAGGTTGCCGCAGGGCACGAAGATTGCGTCGGCCCCGGCCTCCGCATAGGTGTGGGCGCGATCGAGCGTCTCGGCGACGCCCAGCCCCGCAGCCAGTGCGTCCGAGCGCGCCCAGATCATCGTGGAACTGTCGAAGCGGACATCCAAAGCTGTTTTGAGCTTGGCGACCATCTCGTGCTTTTCCAAGAGTCGCACGGGGAACTCGTCGTAGAACGCGCAGTGTTTGGGAGCGGCCTGATCCTCGAACACCATTGCGGCGACGCCCATACGCTCGAACGCCTGCACTGTGCGGGCGACCTGCAACACCCCTCCGTACCCGTCATCGCAATCGGCCACCACAGGCAGTCCGGTTGCGTCGACAATCGATGCGCAGAAGCGCAGCTGCTCGGTCATCGTCGTCAACGCAAGGTCACCGACGCCGAGGCTCGTCGCGCTTCCGAGATAGCCACCCCCCCAGAAGGCCTCAAATCCAAGACGCGCCATCAGAATTGCGGAGGTTGCGTCGAATGGACCCGGTAGGACCACGACGTTCTCCGCCGCCATCAACTCCCGAAGCCGCAGTCGCGCGGCAGTCGACGAGGCCCACCTCACTGGGAATTGGGACATGGCGTGGTCCTCCTCGCGCATCACAGTCGGTATCGTCGCCAAATGTAACAGACGAAACGAGTAACATGTGTTGTATCAAGCAGTGCGGACCGCGGTCATGTAGCGACGCGGCGGCGGGGGGCTTCGACCTTGCATGGCGGGTCCGGCACCACATGCGGTACTCGCCGGCGAGTTGTTGCCGTCACCACTGAAGCTCGCGGTCCAGTTGTATCGCCCGAGCGACTTGGCCACGTAACCGGTCGTCGTGCTGAAGGGGCCGTCGCTCGAGATGCCGGTCACCGTCTCGGTGTGGATCGGCGTGGTGCAATGCGTGTCCCCAGGGGCATAGAGCTTGAAGGTGATCGATCCGGTTCCTTCGAGGGTGCCCGTGCTCGAGAGCGTCGCGCTGTCCTGCAGCTTGGTTCCCGTGGGACCGGCGTTGGGGTTGCCGTCGTCGAGATGCTCGCAGGGGGCGTGATGACCACAGGCTCGTCCCCACACGCGGTGCTCACCGCGACGTTGTTGCCGTCCCCGCTGAAACTGGCCACCTAGTTATACGTTCCCGCGCTCGTGACCCCGATCGCCGTCGGCGTGCTCCACGGACCATCGCTCGAGATACCGGTCACCGTCTCGGTGTCGATCAGCGTGGTGCAATGCATGTTCCCAGGGCATAGAGCTTGAAGGTGATCGCCCCGGTGTCGTCGAGGTTGTAGATCTCGCCAAGCGTCGAACTGTCGCCGAGTTTGGTGTCCCCGCTCCCCGAGGCTGGATTCGCCGTCGTGCTGATCGTGGGCTGCTGGTACTCGTACGCGCCGGCGTCGCAGTCGGCACTCGGCATCCCCGGCCGGGGATCACCACGCTCATCTGTGGCGACGCTGCAGCTCGTCGTGGGCACCTCTTCGTAGGCCGAGCTGGCCAAGAGAATCACCCGTCTCGTTCCCGGGACTCGCGATGCACGGACCATCGGCCCCTCGTCCATCTGCTGCGTCCTGATCCTGACTCCTCTAGGTCGCGCGACTATCGCCGCGCCGTGCACCTCCCGGTCAGCCCAGAAGTCCTGACTCTGATGACAGGGTGGGTCCGCGATCAGCTGCCGAAAGTAGACCCCCGGTAGGGCCCCGCCGAGGCGAAATCAGCAGTGATCGACAGCACCAATAGGAGGGAGTTTCGGAGCCTCAGTTCCTCGTTTCGCCTCCGACGAACTCCGGAACGTCCTCCCGGAACGCCGGTGGCCAGAGTGTTGGATAAGCCTTGATCAAATGCAGACGTTGACCGGAAGCCTTGGATCGTCGCCAGCTGACACCGGTCCCCATTCCGCGGTGATCCGCAATTCCGCGCAGATGGTCGACCGGCAAACGCGCCAGAAGTGGCTGTCACCAACCGCGCAATGTCTCAATTGAGTGGCGACGTGCGGACTGTGTACGGTGCCGTACACACTCAGCAGTGACCGATACGGCGAGTCGCCGTCAGATTGTCACGAAGGTGCGCAGCCATGGCATCGATGCCAGCGGCGCGGGTCCGCAAAGCCGTCGAACAGTCCACGGTGGTCCGATGCTGAAAAGAAGCCAGGTTGCGGTACCGATCGCCGCGTTCGCCTTTCTCTACGTCGCGACCGTCCCCGCCTCGGCGGCAGGCGCCACCATGCCGCGGCTCGGTACTGCTCTGAACTTCACCGCCGTGGCGGGTTCGACAGTCACCAATACAGGCCCGTCGGTCATCACCGGAAATCTCGGCCTGGCTCCAGGATCGGCAGTGACCGGATTTCCCCCCGGGCGCGTCACTGCGGTGAAGGACATTGCCAACGCCGTGGCCCTGAACGCGAAGCGTGACCTGGTCACGGCATACAGAGATGCTGCAACGGCTCCGGTGACGTCTGACTTGACTGGCAAGAACCTCGGTGGCAAGCAGTTGACCCCTGGCGTCTACAAGTTCGACTCGTCAGCGCAGCTGACCGGGACCCTCACGCTCAGTGGGAAGGGCGTCTACATCTTTCAAATCGGCAGTACGTTGACCACTGCGAGCAACGCCGTGGTCCGGCTGGTCAACAGCGCTCAAGCATGCGGAGTGTTCTGGCAGGTCGGCAGCTCAGCGACACTCGGGTCGGCGACGCATTTTCAAGGCAATCTGATGGCGCTGAGGAGCATCACGATGGTCACCGGAGCCAACATTCTCACGGGACGCGCCCTTGCCCGCAATGGCGCCTTGACCCTGGACCGCAACGACATAACTCGACCGACCGGCACTTGCACGGCGAGTTCGACTAGTGGATCCGGTGGGCAAGGCGGCGGTGGTGGGTCAGCGTCGACGCCAAACACGGGCGTGGGAACCGGTCAGTTGCTTATCGGAGGATTGGTCCTACTCGTCGGCGTTTCGCTGATGCTGGTCGGACGCCGCCTCACGTCTCGACGCCCCTGATCTCGTTCGTCGGCGTCGACCCGCGATGCGATCAACGCCGTTGGTACGCTGGCGCACCGCGCGAATCACCAGGCACTGGTTATCGCAACGGGTATGCCGAGGAAGCGGCGACCGACGCTCGCCGAATTGGCGTGCGTCGTTGCTAGCCGGCCCCTCCTCCCGGCGGAGATCCTAGCTCCGAGTACCTCGATGAAATACTGGTATGCGCGCGTGGCGGATCTGACCGACGAGGGATCCCACAAACCGCCGAAGGTTAGTAGCGGGGTCCGAACCACGAGGCCTGGATTCACGCATCCACAGCGGCGTCTCTCGGCCCGGGCGGCTCTATCTCACAGGCGCCGCGGAGCGTTCGCCTCGACGAGTTCGCCTTGGATGGTGATCTGAATCTCGTTGCCGATGACTTACGCCTACGATTGTTTAAGGGGAGGATCCTGAGGTCACCGAGAGGGACGAGCCGACAGCGGCTGGCGCCAAGTGCTCCGACTGCCGTGAGCGAATGCACCCAGAGAGCGAGTAACGCGAGGACTGAGGGTCACTACCCGCGACGCGTCGGGCTGTGGGGTGTCGCTGCTTGTGAAGCTCTTCGGCGATGCTTACAAGCTAGTCGGCCGTCGCTCGGGACGCCTGTGGCGTATACGCAGGCGAACAGACGCGGGTCTCACCATTAACCGACGCTGCCCTTGTGCGCCTCAAATGCCCAAAGTGCGGCAGCGAGCGGCTAATTCCGCTGACCTACGTCACACGCTTCAGTGAGGATGAGCACGTGGCGCGCCCGGACGAGCCGATACGACCGACGATGAAGTGTGTCGCTTGCGGAACGCGCACATATGCCCGAACGATTGCCCAGCCTAAGGGTTGGCTGTGAGGGGCCGCGCGCGTCAAAGTAATACAAACGCCTCAGCTTGCCAACGTACAGACAACAAATTGCCGTGACGTGTCGACCAGGCGGAGCGGCGGCCTCGTATACGCAGGCCTCGAGCTCCGCTTCCACCTTCGTACTTCTGCGCCGCTGCGCGCTCGCGCCAACGGCAGTAGCTGTCAATCCAAGCATTCGTCACGTGGCACCACTCTGTGACGTGGCCGAGCGACGCGAACCCTTCCCTACCGACCGCGCACGGGCGCCGCCGCCGCCGCGATTCCTCGGACTTCTCATGCTCCCTGATGAACCGTTCGTGCGCCGTCTCCCGGATGCGCCGTGATCGGCCGAACATGATCGAGGCTAATCCACCGCCCGAACTCCTTTCGGTGGTGGTTCGCGACGGTCAAGCCGGAATCCTCTCGAAAGCGAGCGAACTACGCCGTGACGGACCGCACTTCCCCATGGCTCGCCTGCAGGGTGCGGGCATGTCAATTCGTCGAGAGGATCGCTGGCCATCAGAGGCAGATCTCGGCTCTCTGGTGGTTCTGCCCGTAGGGGAGCCAAGTGAGTTGAAAAGTTGTTGGAACTCCGACGACGGTTGGAACCGCTGATCCGAGGGATCGATCTGCACGCGGCCTCGTTGCCCACTGGCGCACTGCAACGATGTCGCGTCCGGAGACCGCGGCTGCGTGCAGGCAGCAGTGGTGGATCGCCTTGTTGAATGACTGGAAGTAGATGGGCGTGCTGGATGCCCCGGACCTGCCGGAGGCATCGTTAAGCGCGCGGGCAGGGTAGATGGCGACCCGGGGGACCCTCGCACCCGGCGACGTGATCCCAGCCCACGGGGTCGGACCACACTCGCTGAAGCCCGTGGGATCGAAGACGTCCACCGGGCTCTCCCGGCGGAGCGCGAAGGCGGTATGGACGATCAGATCGTCCTTGGGTCGATGTGGCCACCAGCAGACTGAAGGGAGGCCAGCTGTGTCAAGCATCAGGCGGACGCGCTGCACATCGTCAAGCATCTCTTGAAACTGCGGTGTCACGTATCTGCCCGACTTCTACAGACGAAGTCACACCGGAAAATGTAAGCGCTATGTATACGCTGGACTGCCACAATCTCTAGCAATGAGCAGCGGCATTCGGCCTCAACCGTCGGTTTTGATGCCTTTTGCAGGAAAAGTGATGTTTCCTGGTTAGAGCACTACACCCCGTGGCGCGCAGGCGCCCAACAGACCTTGCAATCTCTCTGCGCGAACTCGAATTGCGCGTCCGTCGGGGAGACAGGACTCGAACCTGCGACCCCTGGTCCCCCAGACTAGTCCTCATTTTCCGCTGCGGCGTGAGTTCGATTTAGAGTGCTTTCGTCAGGAATTGGTTGGAATGACGACTAGACCGGGTGCGTTGGAATCCAGTGGAATGCCATCAACACGCACCCACGTGAACTGGACATTGGTCCCTCCTCCACCGCTCTGCACTTTGCGCATTCTGGCGGCCGTCGTCGAGCAGGTGAAGTCCCTGGATCTGGTGACAGGGCACTCATGTGCTTAGGCGTCGTCGCCTAGTTGCTGGGCAATGCGGTAACCCAAGAGGGGTCGGAAGAACTCGGTTCAGCCGTCGTCCTCCGGCTGTCCCGACCCCAGACTGCCGCTCGAACGGGCTTGCGCTACTTTGTGTCGGTTGATCCAGCGTTTTCTTAGCTCCGACAAGGCCCAGGTTCGAACCCTCCACGAACTCGCCCTCCGAGGGGCGGGCGCCCTGATAGAGGGACCTGATGGGGAAGCGCTGGACCGAGATCTCGATGACGTCGAGGCGAGCTACATCGAGGTCAGCGGCGAGTTCCTCGTCGACGACGTCGACGGACGGATAGTTGCGATGGGCGCACTGCGGCCGGTCGGGAGCAGGCATGCCGAACTGAAACGCATGCGGGTCCATCCGGAGTGGCAGCGACAAGGACGCGGCCGATCCATGCTCGCCGCCTTGGAGCAGCGCGCACGCGATCTCGGCTTCCGACGGCTCTCCCTCGACACGACAGAGCAGCAGGTGGCGGCCCGTTCGCTCTACACGAGCGCCGGCTACATTCAGACTGGATGCGCCGAGCACTATGGGCAGGTAGTCATCCTCATGGAGAAGGCGCTTTAGCGGCGGTCGCTTATGAGTCGCCGTCGCATTTCTGGCGACATCCACGGATGCTCGCCTGCGCAAGGACTCTGGTCCTTGCGGGAGAGTGCTGTCGAGCGGCTCTGTTACCCGTCAGCCACACACTTCGGCGCGCTGGTCATCGCGGAGCCCTCCGACGACGCGGTCCAGGTTTGACCGCCAGACAGCGTCCGGCGTGGGTGGCAGGACGTCGTCCCAGATGGCTGCGAAGCTCCCTATCAGTTGGGGGAAACGAGCCGGTCGCGCCATGAACCACCAGTGCAGGTGCTCGCTCCCATCCCCCCACCGGCACACATGGACGCGACCCACTCCGTCGACGGTTCTGACCGCGCGTTCGATTCGGGCGAGCATGATGCCAAGCCCAGCGGCAAGTTCGTTCGGAAGATCGCCCGGTTCGGCGAAGTGCTTGCGGGCCTCGAGCAGGACAACGACCGGGAGCCCACTCGGCTCCGAAGTACTGCGGAGGCGCCAGCTTTCGTCCGTCACAGATATTCACCATCAGGGGCCGTGCAGCTAGGGCAGTCGACGCCATCCGCGCCGCTTCTCTCTGGATCCTTTTCCGTGGGCGGTCGGAGCTCGCGGGTGCGCATCTGCCCGGCAAAAGGAAAGGTGTCCCAGTCGTCAACGGGCGGCATGCGAAGTGAGCCGGCCACCCGCTGGTACAGCTCGTCGGGCGTCTCGGGCATGGAAACATCCTATGCCGCCGAGGTCAGGTAGGGTGTTCGCGTGAACTGGCCCGAGTCCTTCTACAAGATCAGAAGCGGGGTAGGGTGTCCGATGTGCGCGGAGGCTCGCCCCGAAGTCAGCGGCGATGGCGTGCGGTTCTACGCCGGCAAAGTCGCCGATGCCTACCTGCGCCGGAGTGGCATTCAGCGCGGTCTGACGGTGGTCATCTGGCGAGGTCGCCACGTCGCCGAGCCGACCGAACTCAGCGATGCGGAAGCCAACCAATACTTGCACGAGCTGCTGACGGTCGGACGTGCTCTAGGAAAGGTGATGCAGCCGGTGAAGGTCAACTACAACATCCTTGGAAACTCAATTCCCCACCTGCACACGCACATCGTCCCGCGCTATGCGGCCGATCCACGCCCCGGATGGCCATTTCCTTTTCCCGCCGAGGAGCCACCCCCCATGCCGGCCGCCGACCTCGAGTCGGACGTTGACGGCTTACGCAAGGCCATTCGGGATCAGCAGAGCCCCAATGGGCTGGCCCTTCCGTAGTTGTCGCTCAATGCATGTCGCGTAGTAGAGACTGGGAGCATCCCTCGTTTAGTGCGCGCGATGCACCACTTGAGCTCGTGCTTCGCCACTTCTACGCAGGACGGCAGCGCGACCTCCGCCGAGGAGAGGATGCATTTGCGTGACCAAGTCCACCGCGGCTCGTTTCGTCAAGGACGGCTGGCCCTGCCGAGGATGTGAGCGAGGTGGGAAGAACGAGGCGCGTCTCGGGAACGCGCAAGCGTTCAAGACCCTCGATGGTGATGCAGGCGGTCAAAATGTGGCGCCATTCTTCGCATAGGAAGCTCGAGCGATGGTGCTACACTCCCCCAGCGGTCTCGGAGAGATCGCAAGATGCCCCACTGGGTAGTGGCTTGCTCCACAAGAGCCGGTGATACCGGCGGAGCGTCGGACTGTGCGTGTCGGGGTCCTTGCCATTGGCGTCCGTCCTGAAGTCGAATCCGATGTCGCAGCACCGGGCCGGCGGAGCTGAAACCAGGCGGCCATCGGGATGGTGCTCTCGACGCGATTTGAGCAGCGGACACGGGCGCCCCGGGGCGCGCATCGCAAGAGCGGTGCCCGCGTCGGAGAGCTGCGGGTAGCAACACAGCACGCTACCTGTTGAACGTCCGACTCCGTGAGGGAAGCGGGCCCTTGACGACTCCCCCTGCAGCGCCCACAATACCGAGTCTTCTCGGTCTGGAGGCAGGCCGGACCCTGTGATGATATTCCTGCCTCAAGGAAGGCGTACTCGTGCAGGCGGCGGTACTGTTCGGAGTGTTCGTTGGGCATGCTCGAGATGGCAGTGTGCGGATCCACCGCATGGTTTGTGGCGACGCTGTCAATCCATGGACGACCGCGGCGTCCATTGGTGGTCTCGTGGTTCTGGTACCAACGTGAGCCAGGGACTCGCTTTCGTTGGTCTCGCCTTGCTGGCGATATCGCTGGCAATGCTATTGCTGTTGGCATGCGGGTTTGACAGGCTTACTAGCAAGGCGGGAATCGCCCGCGACGGTATCGATCGTCACAAGCCCGCTCCGCCTTGGCGCGAGCGAGACATGGAGGGTATTTATCACCAGGTCCCAAGTGGACACTCCTGGCAGTATCTACTCTTTGTCGACCACGGCTTAAGAGCATTTCCGAGCATTCCGGAAGCCATCCAACGATTGCTCAGTGCGGTCCCGAATGCCGAGGTTTTGCTTCTTTCCCAAAATCGGGCAGACGTCACCGCTGTGATCCTTCGTTCGTTCGGCGTGTCTTGCCCGATAGTGCCCGTCAGCAGCGGCTTCTATAGGCGACACAACATACGTGTCACGCCATTTGGAATCATCCTCGACCCAACGGGACGGCCGCGCGCGGAGGGACTCGTGGATAGTGGTGATCGATTCCTACAGATGTGGCGGCACGCCCAGTATGCGACATCCGCTGGTGGAGCCATTGATCCGCGGGTCATGGTCGCCATATGATCGCTAACGCGGTCGCATTGGGCTTTCGTGACTTGATCGGTTTCACCCTAACGACGGCAGCCGGCGCAAAGCTAGTATCCCTGGACGGCTTTGAGATGACACTTATTGGCCTTGGCTTGCTGCCGACACGAGGGACGCCGAGCCGCTACCTGGCAATCGTCATCGCCCTGGCGGAGGCTCTCACGGGGCTTCTGCTGATTTCGGGCATCGCCCCGTTCGCTATCACGATTGTAGCGTCCGGCATGCTTTTATCCTTCCTTTGCGCGATCCTAATCGCTCTGTCCCGACGTCTTGAGATAGCGTGTCATTGTTTCGGCTCGCTGACCGGCACGCAATTCTCAGGGGCAGGTCTTCTCCGCGTGCTAGCGATGCTTGTTCTAGTTGTGCTCACCACGCCTGCCGCGTCAGCCGCGCCAGTTGGCGCAGCCTCGTTGGCGATCGCCTTGTTTATCTTCGCCGGTGTGATGGGGCTGGCCGCGCAGGCCAGCTCATCCCTCGCGCGCATCTATCGAATCCCCGTCCGATGACTGTTTCCGTTCCTTTAGCCATTCTCGTGCTGCAGTGGAGCCTCCTTGTGTTTCTCCTGGTTCTCCTCGTCCTCGCTTACCGACAGCTGGCCTATAGATTGGAAGGCACCGGGGTATCGGATGAAGCTGATGTGACTCTGGCAGTTGGAAGTACCGCACCCGCGTTCACGTTCCTGCCTGGCAACCATGCGGCTGCCAACCTAGGCTCAAACCAAGAAGGTTTTGGACGCGGGCGTTGGACGGTACTGATGTTCGGAGACCCTCTCTGCATCTCTTGCGAGCGCGCTCTGAGCGCCATTGAGAGACTGCAGCAAGACGATCAAGATGCCTACGGGCTTGTCGTGACTTACGCAGAGCGTCGTCTTATTGAAGCGGTCTCCGCATTTCGTGATTCGCCCGTGCCTATACACATCGTTGATCAAGCCTCGGTCGACGCATACCACGTGACGCAGACGCCATACCTCTTCATCATCGATCCATCTGGTCACGTTAAGGCGCGCGGTATCACGGATACGCTGTCCGGCCTGCAACGACTGGTCATCGAGGCGCGGAGGCGGCCTCTAAACGATATTCAACTGGTAGGAGTAGAGCAGTTCAAGAACGAGGTGCGCGTGCCATGAGCGGTAAGTTGTCCAATTTCGACGGGGACGTAAGTATCCTGACGGAACAAGTCACACGGCGCTTCACACGACGCGCGGTTCTTCGGTCAGTGCTAAAGGGAAGTGTCGCCACCGTCGCTGCCATGTCAATCGGCAACTTGACCGGTATTCGCAACGTCTTTGCCACGACCTGCACGTGCAGCTATATCAATCACTGCACAAACTTCGGTTACACGTGTCCCAGCAATTATCCATTTTGTCCCTCTCAGTGCACCGTGTGTACCAGCGACGGCCAGTGTTGCAGTTTCAAATGCGGGAGCTCGTATTGTTGCCACTGTGACTATACGAAGGCACAGGGCGGTCAGTGGTTGGCGTGCACCGGATTGGGCAATTGCCGGAATGGGTATGCAGTGTGCACCGACTGCTACTGCGGCTCGTGCTCGAAGGCGTGCACGTGCCTCAGCGGCTGTCAATGTTGTGACTGCTGCACCCCGGAAGACGTATTCCGGGAGCATCAGCGTCTCGTACTCAATGCTACGGCCAACTGACATGCGCGTCGCGGCCCTTCGCACTAGGCGGTCCGCTAGAGTGGCGTTATTCGGTTTCTGTGCCATAGCACTCGGGGTTGTGCTCACGACAAAGATGCCCGGCGAGCTCGCCGTAGGAATTTGCGTAGGAGCGTATGCTGCCGCGCTTGGCTTCGGCAAGCGGGCATCGCCGTGAGGCTTTAATGCGGTAAGCACCGCGGAACCTCCCGGCGGGAGGCACATTCTTGGGCTGATTGGGACCATCACTGCATATGGTCTGCCGGCTGGCTTCATTTGGGCGTCCTTAGGATTCGTCTTATCCATTCCTGCCTGGCATTTGGCCGCCCTTATTACCCTTGTCCTCTACGGGGCTATATATGCTCTGGTGGACAATCATCTGATACGCCTGAGGAACCCGACCCTGACGTGGCAGGTCCCCGCTGCATGGCTGCACGGACGACCCATGTGGAAAAAGACCATCATCTGGGGCTGGTGGTTAGGTCCGGGCATATTCACGCGTAATCCCTTTCCTGGAATGTGGACATTGCCACTGTGGTTGGCCTCGCTTCACGGTGGTTCGGCAGTCCTTGCCGGGGCTCTCTCTGGCCTCGCGCAAGGTGGGATCCGCGGAGGAGTGCTGCACTATAAGGCGATTCCGTCCAGCCCCTCGGAAGTCATCGTTCACGAAATGCGATGGAGGCGAATTGATGGTCTGGCGCTCGTAACGATTTCCAGCGCGGCAGTGGCAACGCTGATTCAAGGCAAGTGGTTCTAATGGCCGACTCGCTCAGCATGGCGCCGCGCCTCCGACATCGGTTGGCGACTGCGGCTATTGCGGGGATAACATTGATCGCATGCGGCTGTTCAGCCGTCGGGCCGGTACCACTGCAGCACTCTGACCGATCCCCTGTCAGCGAGACGCCTTCTTCTGTTGATGGATACCCGATCCCGATGACCTACGCAGATGCCTGTCAATTGGAGCCGCAGGTCTGCTCTAACCACCCCCCGACCGGAGAATCACCACCACCAAGCGGGTCGCTGCCGGCGACGTTGCTGAGGCCACTGCATTTGCCGGTCCTAGCACCTGGTGCCCCCTGCCCAACATCGCGTGGTTCGGAGATCAAAACGGTCGCGTTTGATGGAACTGCACTGGGTGATGGCCCGGTGCGAGCACTCGCCGGAAGCACCGATCTCCTGCAATCCGTCGGGGTGCCCGCCGGCTGGTTTACCTTCAAGACCTTATGGTTCAGTGTTCCGTCTTACGATGGGCCATGGACTGTCAGAGGCAACCGCATTGATGGGGAGGGGCATGTGATATTTGGAGAACAGCCCACGGTGGCCGCCTTGGTCGTCCCTCCGGGGCCGACGACGAACGAGGCCGCCGACGGCTATCGCCAAGCACCGGGTGGTACGTACGTACAACGACCGGGCTGCTACGCGTGGCAGGTAGACGGCACCTCATTCTCCTATGTCATCGTCTTCCGCGCCGTGGTCGCCTAGAGGCGGCGACGCCAAGCCTCTAGGCGAGCCCCCGGCCATGGTCCTGAGCCGTGCCTCACGCCAAGTCGGCCGCCCATAGCCCAACTGCGGCTATTGATGCCCCTTCCCGGCGAGAACTGCCTCAAAGACGATGTGATCGGAGAACGTAAGTCCATCGATCTGCAGGGCATAACAGCCTGGCTCGTGCACGAGGATACCCGTGGGCACCGAGCGATACCCGGCATCGGTGTTGATGGTCGGTATAGGAGGGACGACGAGTGACGCGGTCAACGCCGGAGGGTTGCCGAATATCACTAGGTTGGGGCCATCGAGCTGATGTCCGCGCACAATCCAGGGGCCCTGATACTGGGGCTCGCTGAACCAGATCGTCATCTCGTTAGGACTGTCCCACCCCAGCGGCGAGGGCAGTTGGTCGAGATCCACAATCGCTGAGCTAAGGAGCCGGACCGGTCCGGCTCCAAGCGCAGAGCCCCCGAAGTCTCCGGTGTTGACGTTGTTGGCAGGAGTAATCGGGCACCGTCCTCCTTGGAGCGCGGGAAGCTGGATCGGTCGCCTCAGCGCCGCGGGGAGCGGTGACTGCGGACTCGGCAGCGTCGGGTCGTTGGGATTACAGACGGTCGCCTCGAAGAAGCACGCCTGCCAATACGTTGCTGGCGCGGGGAAGCCATCGACCATCTGTGTGGACGCCGGCGTTGGAGGGCTTGTCAGCGTGGGTCTTGGAGGGACAGATGTCTTGCCAGCGAGCAGACCCTGAAACCCGAAGATTGCAGCTGGCAGGATCAGGACGAAGCCGAGCAGCACCCAGGGCCATCGACCGCGCGCGTTTGCCATGCTCACATCATCCGCTCACGACAAGACAGACATCGCGCTTTCGGCAAGCGGAGAGGGTCAAAGGGATTCGGATCATGATTTGCCGCTTTACCGATGCCCGAGAACCGTCCGGGGCAGGATTCGGGGCACTGCAAGCGGAGAGCGCCGAGCTGGGACCGCCTTGACGCCTACCAGCTCGTCGATGAAGGCATAAGGGCGAAGAGACGGCGCTTGTCACTGCCAAAGGCCGACACTGGGCATACCTGCCCGACGAGCTCGAGAGAATGGACGCAGACGGCAAGATTCATTGGCTGGCCCGCGTCGGTGGCTAGCCTGGCTCAGATGAGCTCGATGGTCCGGGCCACCTCGTCGCGATGGGCGACCTCGATGAGCCGGGCTGCTGAGCAGGCGGCGTCGAGCTTGTTCCGGTACGACGAATTCGCTCCATACCAACGCATGTCCCGCGTGGAGTACAGCCCCGCGGGGGTGTCCCGCCGCTGGTGCTGTTCCCACTGTTCAACCTCCACGTTCCACACGACGCTTCCTGTTACTTTGTAGCGGAACGTTTCGATACGACAACAGATGCCCGGATAAATCGACTCGCCGGCCCAATCGGGGGTGTCGGCCACGACCCACGCTTCGATGGCATCGCGGGGGTCGAATAACGGGAACATTGACGCGAGCCATATTGCTGCCATACACACAGCATGAACGGCCTCGGCCGTTTGACCAAATGGTCCCGGTCAGAGATTCACGAGCGTGTCGGCCACGTCCTGCCGCTGGATCAAGTCAACGAGCTTGACTGCCACCGCGATCGCTTCGGCTTTCGTGGGTTTCATCGACTGATCCGTGCCGCACCAATAGCGAACCGTCTTTACCAGCAACTCGTCCTCGACCACGGTCTTGTAATCGTCGCGATCGTCGTCGATATCCACCAACCAACCATTCATCGGGTTGAACTCGAAGCGGACCGTGTAGTCGTTGTGCTCGGTGCTCAGAGCAAAGGGCTCGTGGTCGTCGGCATCAAGCCAGGCTTGGATTTCGGCCGGGTCCTCGTTGAACTCTTGGAACGGATTACTTTCCATGGGGTCCATCGTAGACCGGAGTCCGGTCAGAAGATTTCGATGGTGGCCGCCTCGATCTGGCGGTGCGCTTCGTCGACCTTCTCCATGGCAGCGACGAGTGCCTTCCGCTTGGTGGTGAACCCGTCGTACCTTGGGCGATGGTAGTAGTGGTTACCGCCATACGGCAGTCTGGGCGTCGGGGAGGGGTCGAAGACCGTGACCTGCCATTTCCACCTGCGGTGGTATGCCATGTTGATTCCCAGGTGGTTGTGTTTTGCGGTGAGCGTGATCGAGCGTCGGTACGGTTCGACAAGCCATGTCCGAATGATGTCGATATGCTCGGCATCGAAGCACTGGTCGATGTTTTTCACTGGCCTCATCGCGTCATCTGAGTTTAGGGGGCCGGCGACAGTCGTCACTCGCCACCGGCGAGACTGCTCCTCGCTGACGGGAGGGGACCGAAGGAACCAGGTTGGATTAGAGGAGCTCGATGCTGCTGGCTTCCTGCTGACGGTGAATCAGGACGGCCAGGTTGCGCGCCTTCGCCAGTGCTTCGCCCTTGGTAGTGGCCTGCGGACGGATGGGACCACACCAGTGTCGAACCGTTTTCACGAATAGTTCGTCGCCGACAACAGCCTTGTAGTCATCCTTGTCGTCGTCCATCTCCACGTCCCACCCGGTCGGCGCCTCGTACGAGATTTGGACCATAAAGCCCTCGGGCCTGGTGCGCATGGCGATGGACTCGCGGTCATCTGCTTCAAGCCATTCTTCGAGCCAATCTGGGTCCGCCTCGAGGTGGTTGTACTCATCGCTGGTCATGCTTGCATCCTAGACAGGAGGTGGGTGAGGGGTGGGGCCGCCGATGCGAGGGATGCACCGACGACCCCGTTTTTATCGGCGTCCCGGAGCAGGGTTTCGCCGACGTAGGAAGGGAAGGGCGAGCGTTGTGGAGCCGACGACCATCAGCACCAGGCCGAGTCCCTGTTCACCGAAGCCTCCGGCGCCCGTACTTGGTGTCGGAATCACCGGGTAGTGCGTGACCACCGGCGTCGGTGTCGCGGTCGGTTGGACGGCGCTGGTTGGTTGTGGCGTTGGTGATGGCGTTGCGGTCGGCGCCGGGGTCGGAGTCGGAGCAGGTGACGGGGTGGCCGCGGGCGCGTTGACAATGATCGCCCCGTTGGCTGGGGGAATGGAGCTGTCATTGGATGCAGTCAACGTAGCTGTCGTGGAATAAGAGGCCGGGGGGTGCTGGTAGTGGTCGGGCTCGTGACGTGAACTTTGTAGTGAGTTTGCTGGGGCATCGTGCTCAACGCGCAGACCAGTGTTTGCGCCCCAATCACGCCGTGCACTGAGCACGCGGTGCCGTCTTGACTGTCTACGGTCCAATCAATCCCTGGTCCACCCGGCAGAGGGGTATTCAGCGCGACGTTGATCGCTCCTCCGGGCAACTGGGCGGTGTTGCGCCAGTTGATCGTGATGCCCATGGTTGTGCCGGCGGTGATCGAGTCCACGTCGGGCACGAGGCTCACCAAAAGGTTCGGCCCCAAGGTATCAATGCTCTGCGTGCCTGCCTGCGAGAACCAGATGTCGTTGTTGTCGCTGGTGATGCCGCGCAACGCCTGGGACGAGTTCGCAACCCCGTATTCACTGATGCTGCCGGAACTCGGATCGAGCTCGCCGATCTGGTCAAAGCAGTTTCCTTCCGAAGTAGCTAACGGCTATCGGGCTATGCCTTGTCCCCCCACGCTTGACGCACGCGCTGTCATCGGGACACTGCCGGTTGCGTGCAGAGCCTGCGCCTTTCGGACTGCTCTCGCCGGCATCGTCGCCAATGGCTTTGCACGAGGCGGACGCGGACGAACACCGCGAGAAACCACGGGAAAACCGGCGACGTCTTCACCGCGAGCTATCCTGCGTCCAGTCATGGAAGCCCGTCATTGACCCGCATCATTAGGCCCGCGCGTGGGGCCCACCGTGACGAGAAGCGTCTTGATCCGGCTGAAGGACTTGCGGCGATCAACCATTTCCGCCAGCTGCTCGATGCGCGCGCTCCAGAGGAGGAGATCCATCGACTGCTTGCGAATCACATCGAGTTCTGGAACGGGATCGTTCGGCTTGGCGGCGGATGCCCTCTCTACACAAAGATCAGCCTGGGCGGCGAATACGCGGTCGACTTCGCCTACGCCGACATGAGCAGCAACGGCGCCGAGTGGCACTTAGTCGAGATTGAACCACCGGGTTTTCGGCTCTTTACCAAGGCTGGTGATCCGAGCCATCGCCTGACCCATGCGTTGCGCCAGGTTCGCGACTGGCAACATTGGGTTGCGGTAAACACAAGCTTTGCTCGCAAGCTCTTCCCGGGGATCGTTGCCCCGATGGGCCACGTGTTTATGGGCAGGCGTGCCGAACTATCAACCACCGAGTCGCGCGATCGGCTCCATGCGTTAAACATTGAATATCGCGGCCACGTGGAGATACATACACTCGACCGATTCCTAACAATGGCAGAGAGTGCGATTGGGTTCGGCCCCATAGGGATCCCGACCCAGGCACTTACCGATGCTGACCTTCGAAGAGGCTTGCCACGTGCACTCGCGCGATGGATCAGCTCGGACTTTGGCAGCATGACACTATTTCTCGACGAACGACTTGAGCGAGGCAGCTTCGGAGAGGATCGACCGCACTCCAGGCGCTAACTCTTGAACGTCTCTCAGGTCATGTCGAGGTTCGATGGAGGCCCGGACGAGCTATCCGGGGAATAGCCGCCGACTACTGTCGAATGACTTCGGGCGCATGCGGTCCGCGACAAGTTCAACTGCGAAATCAATGGATGCTGGCACTTTCATCGGCTCCATTTCGCCAGCTTCATTTGGCACGCCTACGCTACCGAAACTCAGCGATGAATCGAGCCGACCTAACTCGGGCAATATGTACGGCCAGGTCGGATGAATGACCGCATCGGCGCCCCCTTCCCATGTTGCCTGCTCGAAAAAATGGATTGGTGTTGTAATCGACACGCCCAACCGGCGCTTCTCGCGTATGTCCGATATCGACTTGCCAGTTCCAATTCGAGAAGGTGACCGCACTGCGACGAAGCGCGCCGCAACCTGACCGCGGTTACCGAGCGTGAGTTTGGGACTCCACGTTCCTTCCGGTGGCCGCGCCGTGAAGGCCGGAACAATCGCGCGGCCCGAGTCACGCGGAGGCAGCGCCGGTAGCCCTGTCCGCCAAGCCAGCCTGAGCGACGCGGCACCCTCGCGCCAAGAGCGGCACTCCATCGAACGGACGACGCTTGCCCAATATCGCTCCCCGGACGTGCGCCGTGTTTGGCGTAGTGGAAGCGGTCGCGTTGATCATCATCATTTGTGGGATCGATGGCCAACCCAACCCAACACACAGCACAGGAAAGGTGCCGCGCCGACTGACTGACGGCCCGCATGGCCTTGGCCATCGGAGACCTGGCTTTCGAATGCGCGTAACACATCGAGAATCTAGTTGGAGTTGACCCCGCCCGCAGTCTTATATAGCCACCGCGTAGATCCGATCCTCACCCGCGAGATTCCGCCCGCCAAATAGGAACTTGAACTGCTGCCATCCGCCAAGGCCGACGATTACCGGATCGGACACATTGCCCGGCGTCCCACTATCGCCGTACGAGAGTAGTTCGGCATCTGCGTTGACAGCGTAGATCCGATCCTCACCCGCGAGATTCCGCCCGCCAAACAGGAACTTGAACTGCTGCCATCCGCCGACGCCGACGATTACCGGATCCGAGACATTCCCCGGCATCCCACTATCGCCGTAAGAAAGGAGTTGGCCGTCTGCGTTAACAGCGTAGATCCGGTTCTCACCCGCGAGGTTACGTCCGCCAAATAGGAGGTCGAGCTCTTGCCATCCGCCGAAGCCAACGATTACCGGATCCGAGACATTCCCCGGTGTCCCACTATCGCCGTACGAGAGCAGTTCGCCGTCCGGATTAACAGCGTAGATCCGATTCTCGCCGTTGAGGTTAACTCCAGTGAAAAGACAGTTGAACGGTTCCCACCCAACCGAGCCGACGACGACGGGATCCGATACATTACCCAGCGTTCCGGCATCGTAGTACGAGAGCAGTTCGCCGTCCGGGTTAACGGCGTAGATCCGGTTTTCGCCGTTGAGGTTGGCCCCAGCGAAGAGGAATCTGAACTGCTCCCAGTCGTCGAAGCCGACGACCATTGGATCCGACGCATTGCCCGGCGCTCCCGTGTCGCCGTACGCGAGCAGTTCGCCGGCGATGAAAGGCGGCGGATAGACACATGCCCCGACCGCGTCGGAGCCCGATACCAGACATGAGTTCTCATCCAGCGTGACCGCTGCGGACACGATGGCATTGATGAAAAATGCGAAGCCGCTCGCTGCCGCCGTGTCGGTGGTTCCGCCGAGAAATATAGCGTTCTGGTCGAATAGGTTGAACTGGTCGTTGCTGCAGTTGCCGGCGCACCCGTCGCAGACTCGCAACGTCGCAGGTCTCGGCAAGGAGAAACGGCTCGTGCTCGCCCTCGTCTACTGGTTGGATCTGCCGATCGACGAAGTGGCACGCATTCTCGCGGTATCACCCGAGGCTGCCCGATCGAGGCTCCGACGTGCCGTGCTCGCGCTTCGCCGGGAGTACGGGAATGGACAGGATCTCGACGCACCGATCAAACAGGGCTCGGCCAATTCACCCATTGTCCACACGAGGGGCTCGTGATGACCAGTAGACTCGGCGATGATCTGAGGATCGTATTCGAGGACTCGTATGACCCTCCTCGTACCGACATGGTCGGAACGATCCGATCGGCGTTACACGCTGAAGCAGCGGGTACGAGCGATCGCTTGCTGGGTCACCCTGCGAAGCGGCGTGTCGGTGCGCCAGCGGTTGGACAGTCGGTGAGCCAACCAGACCGACGGAGACCAGCGATCCTCCTGCAGAGCATCGCGGTGGCTGTCGCGGTCGGCGTTGCTGTCGCGGGAATGGTCGGTGGGTCGCTCCTTCTCCTCCATCGCCCCGCGACCGCGCCAGCGGTACACACGACATTGCCGGTGCCGGCTCATCAGCCGTTCTTCGTCACTGGAAACGTGTTAATGCCCGTGAGTTATCCCGGAACAGGCGCTTCGCTTGATCCGCCAGGCTCACTGCATCCGACGCTCTCGGCCGTCGCAGTGCTGAAGTTTTGCTCCCCCGTGCAGTCGACCGTCGCCTGCGAGACTGGCCCACCCAGAGCGGTGCAACTTGGACTCTTGACCGACGCCGGGATGGGCATTCAGGCGGAGTTGGTCTGGGCGATAACGTGGACAGGCGTAGGCTGCGACCCGATGGGGCCGCTAGGTCGTCCGTCCCCTGGTCCGAATGTGAACGACGCCACAGGGTGCGACTTCGTGACGTTTGTCGATGCGAGGACTGGAAAGAATCCCGAGGCCATCCGCGGACCTTTCGGGCTTTAGGACCCACAAATTCTCTGACACCTCGCGTCGCGGGTCGACGCGATTGACGCACGCTTCGGGCCTCGTCTCCGCGTCCTCCCGGAGGAGGTATTGGACCAGAAAAGTCGAAATTGGCGCCACTGCAACGGAATCGGAGTGCCGAGAAAGGGAATCGAACCCTCCTGAGCTTCCTCAAAACGATCGGAAGCAGCGCCGTCCGAATTCGAGGGAGCGGCCAGGAAGCGCCACGTGACGCCGTAGCTGGCCAGAGATATTGGCCCAGTATTGGCCCAGCACCCGAAGCGCCACGGGGTGCGGGCTGAAATAGGAGCCGCAGATGTACGTCGTGCAGCCCGACGACACCGACGACGCTACAGCAACGATCACAAGGCCTCCGCCGACCTGATCAGGAGTTGGCGGGGTCTGTAACTCCGTCGTCCTTGAACTCCTGGGAGCAGACGAGTCCTGTGTTCACGATGGCCCCCGCGGGAGCCATATACATCCTCATCGTGGTCTCTCCGGTTGGGAGGACTCCCAGCAATCTGCCGTCCCACTGGTCACGGTCACGACGGTGACGGGCTTCCAGACGTTGTTCGGCGATGCAATCGAACAGAGCCAGCTTGTGTCGATCCCAGCCACGGACATGGAGGCCATCCCGCGGCCACCCGACGCCTCGTACGCAAAGACGCAGCTGTAGGACGCGTCGGGGTTTTGGGCCGTGTGTCCCCAGCCTCCGGTGAAGCCAACGGACGCTACTAGCGTGGTCGGGACGAGGGTCGGGATGGGGGTCGCGGGGATTGTCGGCTCGAATGCCGTCGGCGTCGGTGTCGCTGTGATCGCGGTCGGCGTCGCCGATGTGCTTCCGCATGCAGCAGCCAGCATCGCCAACCGCAATTCCGAGGCCGGCGACCCGCTTCACGTGAATCCCCTCTGTAATCGCTTCGGTCCAGCTGCGTCCTTGGGTGGCCCCGACCCAGAAATATGGGCGCCTTAGCGGTGGCCCGCCACCATCGCCAGCGCCTTCCGGATGACCTCGGGGCGCGACCGACCGAGTACCTCGGTGACCGGCATCCGCACCGTGCTGTGTAGCGACGTCCCGTGCGCTGTCCGCTCGTGCCCGACCACCACGTCGGCGAGGTCGGCATGTGCGACGACGGAGACGCCGGTCAGCGGATACAGGCAATCGCCCTCGGCATCCAGCTGTCGGGTGCGAACTCGTACACATGTGTCGAGCCGATGTCGTCCGTGGCCATGGTTATCTCCAATGGAAAGCTGTGCCCCTGAGTCCGAACCGGCCACGGGCCGGGATGCATCCTCGCCCTGGGATGGGGGCGGGGCGCTTCACGACGAACGATCCGACTCTACGCCGGATGCCGGATTTGCTGCCTTCGCCCACGTCCACCGCAACTCCTTCCCGCTCAGTCAGATCGAGGACGCTGTAAGGAGCGACGCTGCCGGCGACGCTGACTGTTCGTAGTGCCCCGCCGCCAACGCTTCTCTCGGGTCATCCACCAGTCGATCGCGGCACGGAGTTCGGCGGAGATCCTGACCAGGGTGAGCCCAGCCATGGAGCCGATGGCAACCCAGACGTAGGGCTCCGCAAGCCAGGCTTGTGGCGAGGCGAGGTTGATAGACACGAAGCGGTTGATCTCACAGCTAGCCAGTTGCCCCGGCGTCCGGATCACCCCAACTCCGAACGCCGGTGAATGTGCTTAGAATAGAGACACTTGTCACGGCTCGCCACGATTAGCCGTGACGCATGTGTGATTCCGGAGTTGGTCGCTGTGCGCGAAACGGACTACAAGCTCGAAGTCGCCGTCAACCCTCGCGGGTATTGCTGGCGAGAGGCTCGCATCCCGCTCCCAGACATCGAGCCGCCAGGGGGCGAGACCTTCTCCTTCCCAGATGATGCGATCGGACGCCTTGTCCTCGAGGAAGCAGAGCACCTGTTCCCCGAGGAGTACACGAAGACCGTCCCATCAGAAGAACCTGCGCTGTTTCTGCGCTTCGCCGATCTCGATGGGAGTGCGGACGCTATCCTCGCCTTCGCCAACGAACACGGGCTGCTCGGGGATCTCGAGATTGGATTTCGCGACGAAGCTCCGGGCACTGGCGAACCGACGAGGCCCGTATTTCACGCTGGGGAACCGCTTGATGCGTGGCGGAACGAGATAGCGTCAATGCGCGCGGCACTTGAGCTGTGGAAGCTGAGCGGCGACAGCGATAGAGCGATCAACAAGGCCATGCCTTTCACACCCGGCGAGGTTGGGACCATCGCTGGCGTCATCGGCAAGCCGGATGGCCCCGGTTTCGCTACCGATCTTTTCCTCCCCAACGAATTGGCGTATGCCCCCAAAGGCCAACAACCCGAGCTGCTGCCCGGTCCGTTGCATGTGCGTCAATCGTTTGACGGTCGCCAGATTGCCGCCTGGGAGCTTGAGGCGGATGACACGGTGACCGCAGACAAGTCCCCCCGGGCGCAGGTCTCCATCGTGCTCAACACGCTAACGAACGCACACCTTGCGCACCGCATCGGATCGATGGTTGTCTTCGACCCCGCAGTGAACAGGACGGTCCTGATCACCCTTCCCAACAGCCTCGCCGGCGCCATTTGGTTGCAATTCGCGCAAGCGATGGATGCACGCACCAACTATCGTCGCTGCTCCGAGTGCCGGCAGTGGTTCAAGGTATCGCCGGAAGTCGCGCGCTCAGACAAGTCGTACTGCGGTGATGCGTGTCGGGCTCGAGCGTATCGTCGCCGGCGGAACGGTGCAGCACTCATGTCGCTCCCACGCGAGTTACGCGCACGTTCTGCGCGGCGGTCCGGATCCTTGGGCGCTCGATAGCTCGCCCATGCGATCACCTTCATTTCCATCGCCGACGCCCGTGGGACGCATATCCCCTTCCGTGGCCGCGCTCGCCCACAGCAGTGACTCTGGATCCCAATCGGCTTGCCGACCACGTCTCACGTTCCAATAGGCGCGGGCACCTGAGTTGTGGAAAGGCGGGTGCCTCTTGACTGTTTGCATTTGCACGCCGCTGCCATCGAGCAGCGCTCTGTGGGTTAGTGCTGGAAGCCGAGGTTGGAATCATTGGCCTCTAGGATCAGCAGGACCAGTCCAGAAGGGTCCGCCCGGGTCTCGTGCTGCTCGCCGGCATTCCACCGGATGGCCACGCCTGGGTGGATGCTGATGGAGGCTTGGTCGTCGCCCCGAACGCTGCCGTCGCCGTGGATGACGATCATCAATTGCGGCTTCGGCGCTGGATGCAGTCCGAGGACGCCATCAGGCGCGACACGCACGACGCTTGCCGCCGACCGTGTCCCGAGGTCAGCGATTCGCGCAAACGACGCACCGACGCTTCCGTATCCGTTGATGGCGACACCGGGATAGCTATCGAGACCAATCACTTGCATCGCATGCCCTCCTGTATATTTGCCATGCGTCGAGTACAGCCTGTGGCGCTTTCTTGCGGGGCCGCCCGTTGAAGTTGAGATGGTTCGTTCAGCCCGTTGATGAGCGTCAGGAAAGCGGCCCGGCGAACCACTCGGTGGCGACGGACATGCCTCGGTTGATCAGGCTAGCCCGTTTCGCGATATCGCGAGGCGAGCAGACGACGACCACCACCGCGACGCCTCGGCGCCGGAGCTCGGCCTCCACGGCTTCGAGGAGTTGCCGCCCGACGGTGTCCCAGAGTTCGGGCACCGCGACACAGTAGTCGTCAATAATCGCCGCCGGGCCACCGGGGTCGTACACCGCTGGGGCGGTATGAATCTCCGCGGTGGCGAAACCGACGACCGTCCCGGCCGTCTCCGCGACGAGGACGATGATGTCGTCCCGCATAATCAATTCCGCAAAGTACTGCTCCTGAGCCGCCTTGGCAGCGGCGTCGCTGGCCCGACGATGGAAGACGGGCTGATAGCTCTCGTACTGCCGGCGCTTTTCTGCGGCGAGTTGGAGCATCACCGGAAGGTCTTGGACGGTTCCTTTACGTACGACAAGAGCAGACATCACTCTCCCGCCGCTATCGGCGCGGACTCCGTCCCTCGCGCGGCTTCGGTCTCACCGGGCCGAAGGTCAGATGCGCGGCGACCGCGTGATGATCGCGGCACACCACCCATCGGCCGTTGTCATCTCCAAGCGGTATGAGGCGGGCGGACAACCGATCCCACATGCACTGGACCACGGCTCCGCCGGCGTCCAGGGCGCGCATGAACTCGCGTGCAGCAGGAATGTGGGCGGTTGAGAAGTCAGTCCCCAACACGAGTCCGGCGACACATCCGTTGAGCGGTACGAAAGCGCTGTGCTCATCGGTCGGATCGTCGGCATCAAGAGGAGCTACAGGATCATACGCAAGAAACCGGAACTCCGCCTCATCTCGCCAGTCCGTCTGCTTAACCAGGAAGATACGGTCTCGATGCCGATCGTAGAACCGCGATACCGCTTCCTCGGCAGGGATGCCGATGACCTGTATTCCTTGGTACGCGGGATCGTCCTTCTGATCGGTGACGTAGGAGACGCGTCCGCTGACCAGCCATCCGCCAGGACGCTCTGACAAGGTGTCGGCAACGCGCTCCGACAGCAGGGCGCGATCGAAGACCACGCACACCCCGGTGTGATTGCCGGCGTATTGCGCCCACATGCGCGGCCGAGCGTATCCACGCCGCACCGACTTTCGCTCCTCCTCGTCGATGTGTTCGTCCGAACAAAAGGTTGCGGCTCGAACGAGCTTTCGATAGTGGTGCGCGATTCGCCATACCCCTGAAGTATCGTCGTCGGTGCCGCTGGTGATGCCGAGGAACCATTCTTTTGATTCCCGCGGATCGTTCATGCGATCCAGCGAATTCAACTTCAGCCCATTTTGCGCGATGTCGAGCAGGGTTTCCCAGCGCGTGTAGTGATATATGAATCGATCGATGGACCCGTCAAGTGCCCCGGGCTTGAAGACTGGGTGCGAAGCGATGTCGAACAACGGCTCCGGCTCATAGAGACTCGGTGGCATCCCACGAATCATGGCACCGCGTCTGGCCGCTGGCCACCGCGCCCGACAACGCAACTCGAAGCGTGGCATCCGGAAGTTATCCCAGCTCACACCGCCGGAGCGAGAACGACGCGTTCGCGCATGCGCTGTCGATGACGAAGCAGAGGCAGTGCCGCGGATAGCGACGCAGTCGAAGCGAACGACGCACCGTCACGGAGTTCGCTGGGGGCGCCAACACGCGCGAAAGATGTTGTCCTGGCGTGGTCAATTGCCTGGCCGCGAACGCGGCGAACGAGCTTATCGGCCCCACGAGTTTGGCGCGTCCGCCTTTGCTCTAGAGTTCGAGGTATCGTGACTGATGGAAGGCGCTGGGAGCGCGTCGAACAGAGAATCCTTGAGGCATTGGCGGCAGGCGACGGTACTTCCATGGGGGACCAAGAATTGCAGGAAGCAACCGGCCTCGACGTACCACCTCTCATGCACGCCCTCCGAAGCCTCAAAGAGGACGGGTACATCGACGCAGTTCTCGTCCAGCCCGGCCAGGCCGACTACCCCGTGCGAGCTGCGAGCGTGCGCTTGCTGCCGAAAGGTCTACGCCAAGCGGGACTTTGGCCGGCTGAGGACCTCTCGGCGGCATTCTGCGCCGCGCTCGAGCGGGCCGTCGGCGAGGAGGCTGATCCCCAAAAGCGATCGAGCTTGGAGCGCGTTCTCATCGCAGCAAGGACAGTGGGCAACATGACCTTGAGTGCGGTCATCGCGAACGCCGTCGGTATCGGAAGGTCGCACCTTGGCCTTGGATAGCTTTGGGCGCGGGAAGGTTGGATCCGCGAGAATTATCTCGCTCGTCGTACTGATCGTCCTCGTACCGGTATGTGCCTGCTAATCGGCGAAGCCGGCAGGAGTAGCCCGTGGGCAACTCCGGATGGAATGAGAACCCACCGGCGCCACGGAATAACCTGAGGCTTCGGGGAAAAAGCGGACAAGTGAGTGAGCCAGTACGGGTCGGCGCGTACGCTGGACTGATGCCACCCTCTGCCAGGCTTGCTCCCGAACTCGCCCCACCCGAGGCGATCGACCTCTATCTGCGGCTCTCCAATCGTCTGCAGGCGGACGACGTGCCCGACCCCGAATCGCCTGCCCTCAACTGGCGCGAGACCGCGCTGCTCGTGGGCCTCGTCGATGCCTGGCGGTCCCATGAACACCGCAAACACATCGCACTCCGACACGCCCTTGAGCGTGCCCAGCGACGCCTTCATGAGTAGCGAGCGTCCGCAGACGTCCGCCGGCGGCACAGCTGAGATCCTGCGATTGCAACAAGCTCACCTCGTCCGCAACACTCGGATCTACAGACCCGCACACGGTGTGAAATCCCCCGGTCTGGTAGTTCTCCTCCACGGCGCCGTTGGGTCCGGGGACGAGATGGCTCACCTCACCGGCTTTGATGCGCAGGCTGATCGGTTGGGCTGGATCGCCGCATATCCAGTGCGCACAACCCTGGACCCGACGGCGGTTGGGATGCCCACGCCTGTTGCGCGCAGCCAGGAGTGGATGACGTCACGTTCATTCGCGATGTTATCGACACCGTCACGACGAACCATGCCATCGACCGCTTGCGTGTCTATATCGCGGGGTTCTCTCGCGGCGGCATGATGGCGTATCGCTTGGGATGCGAGTTGGCGGATCGTGTCGCCGCGATCGCGGTCGTCGCCGGGAACATGAGCGATAGGCACGGCAGCATCGACGCACTGCGGTGCCGCCCGGTGGCGCCTGTTTCTCTGTTTGCGATCCACGGAACCGATGACCGCAACGTTCCCATCTCAGGTGGTGTCGGGCCCGATGAACTGGCGTACTTCAAAGCACGGCCGGAGTTGGTGGTTGTCGAGGATGACCTCATCTCCTACGCGCCGCTCACTGATGTGGTTGCGCACTGGCGGCGAGTGAACCGCTGCTCGGAGGCCGAGAACATCGAGAGCTCAGCGTCCTCGACGATTCAACGATGGCGAGCCCCCGGCGGCGTCGCCGTCGAACTCTTGAGCATCATCGGGGGTGCCCACGTGTGGCCCGGCCCTGCGCAGTCGCCCGGGAGTCCCGACGCCTCTGTCGATGCGTCCGAGCTGATTGCCGACTTCTTCATCCGCCATCCGCGCTCCGAAGATATCGCTCGGGAGACCGCTTGATACCTCCGAGCTCGCGCTGCGCGCCAATGTCACAGCTCGATCGGCACATCGACAGCAAAGCTCATGCGTCCGCCTTTGTCCGCAACCATTCGCGCGCCGCCTTGGTCAACCGCTGCCAGTTCGTCTTCCATTCCAGCTCGTCGTCGCACAAGCGCAGTGGCTCCGCAGCTGACCACCGACGCTCGAGTTCGGCTGCCATCTTCGCCGCCGCCGAACCTCGTTGCAACGGCACGAACCTCGACTGCGCATCATCGATGTTGCATCGCCGGCAGAAGGCCTTCAGATTGTCGAGTTCGTTTGCATCACCGTGCACATGCTGGATCGTTGCGATGGCATCCGGATCACCCCTGCTCTGATCGAAATCCAACAGCCGCCCGCACTGCTCACACCGTCCCCCGGCTCGTCGGAACAACTCCGCTCGAGTTCCCGCCCCGACAACCCGCTCCCGCTCCGGATACCCGCCTCCGAGCACCATCGCCAGCCGCATCCGCATCGCCTCCTGCACGTCGGTGAGTTGGTCGCGACCATCGCGCCGGCAGCCGCGCACATAGCGGACCAACTCCGCGGCCTGCCGGCACTGCTGCGAGCAGAACAGCGGCGTCTGCAGCGTGATCTCCGGACTGTCGCAGTTGGCACAGGTGCCGATGCGATAGTGACGTGCCTCCACGCAGTTGCCTCCGTGCGCCGAGCATCGTGGCGCCTATGGGTAGTCTGACAGCCCCCAGGTTCGGGGTCGTGTCGCGGCTACTCCCCCCGGCCGCTTCGCCTCCCTGAACCGCTTCATGGACTCAGCTGGGCTGCGTAGGGACTCACCGACCAGGTCGTCATGCTACCGCACGAGCACCTGGTATCCCTGGAGGAGTTGGTACTCCTCGGCATTGATAGCCTGGACGACGATCAGATGGAGCTCCACTGCGGCTCTGAGATAGTCAGCCGTCAGCAGCCGCAGTTCGATGACATCGCCTGCTTAACGTAGATAGGTCCGAGCTGCGGGACGCCATCCCGACCACTCGAGCAGCGAAGCACAAATCAGATTCACAGACGACGTTTCCAGCCCGTTTGGGCCGAGCCCTAACGTTCCGCTGATACCCGGCAACCGCAGGTGAAGCATGTAGGTGCGAAGGTCTCGCACGACAAGCAAACGACCATCACCACGGAATCTTCGGAGCGCATCGGCGAAGCGAACCCGCACCAGGTTTGCCGGATCCGGCCAGTTCGCTTCAAGAACGATTCTGGTCTGGTCGATGACCGTGCCCACTGCAGCCACGAGGTTGTGCATGAGCCGGAGCGCTTCCCCAAGGTAGTCGTCCATCAGCTCCCGGCGCATCGCATCGAACACCAGGTTGCCTTCCGCGTCGAAAGGGCACGTGGCGAGTTGGCGTCCAACGGCTTGGCGTTGGGAGCGAGCAGAAGCCGCACCGGATCATCGAGTAGCTGTAGCGCATCGACGATCCGTTTCCCTGGGTGCGCAAGTATTTGCTCTTCCAAGAGCAGGATCGGAGGCAGCGTGCCGCTCATGCCCCGATTGTGAGCGCAACCGAAAAGCGCCAACTCCTGAAGTGGACTCCTCGACCGCTTGCTGCTTGACCGATCTTCCCGGGCGCGATACGCTTCTTGTTAACGGTTTGGCCCCCGGGGCGAGAGCCCGTCCGTAGGGACCACAACGAGATCGCGCCACATGGGACGAGCGGTCACCGGGAAGCAAGGACAAACGCCATGACCACCAAGCTTGAAGGTCGTGATCCCGCTGCCTGGTCGGAGCTCGCTCGCAACCATCCGAAGCAGGCCGCCAAAGACCTCGACGCCCTGGCCGCCCTCCGCCGCCGGCGCGGAGACCCGCTGAGCAGGCTCGCTGCCGCTCTCGATGAGGATGCGGCCGACCGACTGCGCGGCGGCAACGGGACGATTCCCGGCCGTAGTTGCGCATGTATCAATCGGACTCTCTATAGACGCCTAGAGTAGCCGCCGTGAGTGAAGGGAATCCACCGGCCGGGGGCGTCGCCGAAGCAGATAGGCAGCCCCAACCGCCGGCGGACGATCTCATGGGGATCATCAATAGATGGGTGGTTGAAACCGCCATTGGGGCACGCCCCTCGAGCTCGCCGGCACATTCGTCGGCGAGATTGGCGCCGCCCTCCTACGCGGGAGCCAATCAACTGATCCAACCCCCGATGTCGTGCTTGATTGGGCGATGGTCAAAGTTGGCGCCGCCCAGGTTGCGGTTCCACTCCTCGAGCGCCTCCGCAGGCAACCAGACACGCTCGTGACGATGCTGACCCCTCTCCCCGAACTCATCGAAGTGGTCGCGCTCACTCTGGTCTCGACGAGTGTCTTGGGAGCGTTCGATCTGTGTGCGGACGCGCTCTACCGCGCATCAGGTGGCGTCCCCGAGGCGCGCGGCCAAGGCACGCCAAGAGCACAGGAGGCGGCTGACGCCGCCGAGGCCGCATGGCCGGACTTCCGGAATCTCACAGCACTCGCAGAAGAATCCCTGCGCGCGGCTGACCTCTAGCGACATTTACGGATGCTGGCCTGGCAGAGGGATCACTTGTATGGAGCCACAGCAACTGTCACTACGACCGAGCCGACGCTGATCTCTCAGGCGAACGACGGAACTAGCGCTTCTTAAACGTCAAAACCCCGGCGATGTGGCCTAGGCCGGGGATCGCTCCGGGGTATTCGCTAGGCAGCATATACCAAAATGCCGGGGATGGCAAGCAAGGCTGGCCTCGAACCCTTTCTTACCCCTGAGCGGCTCGCCCCCTACCGTGGGGCGGTGGGCGGCGATCTGGATGCTGCACTACCACTATACGAATGGAACACCCAAATAGGGGCGGCACTCCTCGAGGTACTCGGACACCTAGAGATCGTGATGCGCAACGCCATGGATCGCAGTCTCAGCGTTTGGTTCAGCACTACCCCACTGACTGGTGAGTGGTACGACGATCCGTTGCACCTATTTGATTCATACCGCACGGACGACGTCCAGGCCGCCCACGGAAGACTGGCAAGAGCTGGCAAAGCCGACACGCACGGACGCGTAATTGCGGAATTGCCCTTCGGCTTCTGGCGCTTCCTGCTGAGCGGTCGATATCAGACCACGCTCTGGGCGCAGGCGCTACGCCACGCCTTTCCTGGGCTACAACCACAGAGCCGCGCGGTGGTCTATGGCATCGTGGACGACCTCGGCACGCTGCGCAATCGCATCGCCCATCACGAACCCATACACCACCTCGACCTTGCCAAACGGCATGCGGACCTTCTGCAATTGGCCGCATACATCGATCCGGGCGTGGGCGCTTGGGTCGACTCCGTCAGCCGGGTCGCGACTGTACTTGCTGCACGGCCATGACTACCGAGACGACGCGACCCATAGCAGCAGCACGACGACGCTGACGACGTTGAGTAGGACGACGAGGTCGGGCCTTCGAGTCAACCGTCTTGACACCGTTCGCGCGACATGCAAGCGCTGATTCGTCGCTCATCCCTCGTCGCATTCACGACAAACGGCTGCTCCCGCACGAAATTGTGCTTTTCCTTTCGTCAGATGACATTTCGTGCAGGTCTTGGTGGCAGGGGCTGGTGCACCGCAGCCGCAGCGCTTACAGACGCGACAACGAGCATCGCCGCAGACCTCACACGCCCAAGTTCCGTACGCTGGCCCTCCACAGTGGCGACACGTGCCGGAGTACACCTGAGGCGTCGACCGCGTAACCCCCGGCTCACCGAGTAGGCTGAGTCCAGCGGCAGGCCAGTAGCGATCCAGTGAAAAGACCGCAATCACGATCGCACCGGCACCAACCGTATCGAGCCAAAAGCGCTTCCGGTATCGACTTGACCAGATAACGTCTCCCTCACCCACGTAGGTCCCGTCGGCTCCGGCCCCCCACGCGGGATGGTCGATGGGAAGGGGCGATCCACGACGCCAAACGTAGTCGAACTCCCCTGACTGCGATGCAAAGCGGACCTGCCTCCGATCTCGATCGAGCAATGCAACATACCCTTCGCAACTGATCCGCTCGGCAAGTCGGACGGCGCATGCCTCCATCGAGCCGGCGGTTGCGTCGTAGAGCGCTCGGACATCTGCAGCTCGAGGTCGTCGGCCGACGAGCACGGCGGCCACCGCCTCATCAGGAATCAGGATCCGTCCCGCAAACGCGTCACAGATGCGCTCCTCAACTGCCACTCCCCCCTCTGCATCCGCATCCGCCAGCTCTGACAACAAGTCGTCATCGGACATCACCAGGTGGTGGCAGAACTCATGCAGCACCGTGAAGTTCTCACGCCGGCTTCGCGGTGTGGCGACATAGCAGATGGCTCGCTGATCGTAAAAATACGCGCCATCGCAAGAACAAGCATCGGTGGCGTCGCTGCTCGGCACCGCGCGTACGCGTACCCCCGCTCCGCGCACCCCGGCGAGAGGTGAGCTGGCGAGTTCGCGGCGCGTTGCCGGGCTGAGCGCCGCCTCGAGCCGCTTTGCGTAAACGTTCCAGTCTCGGCTCACGTCTCCCCGGTAATCACCTGATACACGTCGATGAGGCGCTGCCAATCCGTCGGCGATAGTTCCCCATTACTCCGTTTCGGAGCTCGTGCCAGAAAGCTGATGAGTGCCGGCTTAACCTCCTCCGCCGGACGCTGGCTCCGGTCCGCGATGAGGTGCACCTGCCGCGCAAACTCCTCGCCGCGGACGAACCGGGCCAACGACGGCGTCAAGCCCTCGTCCGGTTCTGCCTCACCGCCTCCGAGAAGCTCCCCTACCGAGCACCCCAACGCCTCAGAGACGGTGGTGAGCGTCTCCAAGGTTGGGTTGACGCCGGATCTGCGCTCAAGGTCTGAAAGGTACGGAACGGACAGATTGGTGGCCGCCGCCAAGTCTTTCAGAGTCCAGGCCTTGCCTTGCCTGTACCGCCGGATGCTTTCGCCGAGTGTTCGCCCCAATACTTCACCTCCAGAGCAAATTGACGGGTGTGAGTATAGGCTCCCACCAGAACGCGCACGTGTTATGATTATGTTGGTAACAGAACTACCCTTCGCTCACCCAGCCTGCTAGCATCGCTCAGAACGGGGATCGGAGTTGAGCAACCGCCGGCCAACAGGGCGGCAAGGAGACCATCTTGACCGATGAAAGCAACACCTGGACGATCGTCGCGGCCAACGGAGAGGGCGACAGCGTCGAGCTTCACGAGGCCAAGGATTCCCGCCTCGAGCATCTGCGCCGTCAGGCCGTGCACGATCTCGTCGGCGCCCACGCGAAGGCAGACGACTACGAGCTGCTGATCGGCGGCGTGGTGCAGGCGAACCTCGATCTCACCCTCGAGGCCGCCGGACTCCACGACCACTCCGAAGTCGTGATCATGCTCAAGGACGTGAACCGGGGCTGATGGACGTTGCGCTGTCCAACGCGCTGATCGATCGGGACTGGGAGGATTTCACGACCCAGGTCGGGCGCCTCAAGCTCGGCTGGCCCGAACGCGACGGCACCCGTATTGACGTCGTCGTGACCGCACCCGGCACGACCGAGCAGTTCCGCGCAGCACTGCTCTGCGACGACTACGACGCGATCGCGCCGGTGCTCGACTTCGCCGACCTCGCCGATCCAGCGCTCCTCGGCAGGGTGCACTGGCCGAACATCGAGGGCGCCCCCTACAACTCGGTGACCTACGACGGTCGCTATCTCCCCATCCTCTGCGTCGTCGGCACCCGTGGCTATCACATCCACAGCAGTCACTCCGCCGAGCAGCATCCGAAAAGCAGCTGGCGTCTGCCGGTGGTGGCGAGCCGGCTGCATTGGTTTCTGCGCATGGGCCGTCTTGTCGGCCGAGGTGTGTGATGGACGTCTTCCGCATCGATGCAACGCTGCCCGTGCCGGCTGCGCGACCCGCGCCGCCGTTGCGGCTCTCGCTTGGGCCGGGTGTCCTCGAGGCGACGCAGGAGGTGCTTCGCACAGAGAGCGACGGCTCCCGCGAGGCCTTGACGCTCTGGGCAGGACGGCCGCGTGACGCGTCCACCGTGCTCGTCAGCCATGTCATCACCCCGGTCGTGGAGGCTGACCATGACTGGTTGACGATCTCGCTCCCCGAGCGCACCGCGATCGCCGCATACCTTCGCCGTGAGCAACTACTCGCCGTTGCCGATATCCATACCCACCCCGAGGCGGCGTTTCTCTCCGACATCGATCGCCAGCGCCCATTCAGCTCCCGCGACGGCTTCTACGCCTTCGTCATCCCGAACTTTGCGACCGACGCGCCGGGCGACGGGTGGCGTTGCTACGTCGCGTTCGACGGCGACTGGCGCGAAGTTCCAAAAAAGGACGCTGTCAATGACTGGCCCGGCTGACCGGACGCGCCGGTACATCGCATCCGTCGAAGGTGATCCGCAGAACGTCGACGACGTCATCACGCGGATGGCGGCCACCGAGGTAGAGCTCGTCGCCGACATCCTCGATCCCGCCGCGGAGATCGCGGTCGCTCTGGCTGCCATGCTACTGCTCCGCCTTGAAGATGCTGCGCCGCGCCTCTATCTGACGGTGCCGCAGACGCGCTCGGTGAAGCTGCCGCTGCTCGGTGAGCATGATCTCTACGACGAACTGGCGCACGTCCATCAAGGCTTCGACGCGGCGAAGCGTTTCCGCAAAGGCCCAGCTCCCAGCCCTGATCTGCGCCTTGTGTTCGATGGTGCTGCAGATCCGGGTTTGCATGTCAGGACGGCTGCGTGGGCCTGCTCGCTCGATGCCGAACTCCCTGAGGTCGCTGGCAATCCCGTCGCCGCCGCGTTCGCTGGTGTCTTGGCCGCCGCGGAGGCGCTCCAGGTTGGGTTCCGCCTCGCCGGCAGCCGAGCTCGGCTGCGTTCATTCCGCGGCGCAGTCTCATTGTGGGACTACAGCCTTGCGCCGATCCTCGGACCAACCATCACATCACCGGTGGACCTCAGTGGCTTCGGCATCGTCGGGTGCGGGGGTGTGGCGTCGGCGACCGCCTGGACCTTGGGTCTTCTCCCGCTGCTCGGTGACCCACTCGTCATCGATCACGACTCCATCGACAAGGAGGGGACCAATCTCAATCGTCACCTCACTGCCACGCTCCAGAATGTCGGCGACCCGAAAGCGACGCTGCTCGCTGGGTTTCTGGGCGCTGCGGGAGCTGCACCGCGGCCACGCATTTGCGAATGGAACAGGCTCTCCGATGCCGAGAAACTGGAAGTTCGCACGGGAGTCGTCTCGGTTGACGATGGTGCGGTGCGACGTGATTTCCAGCTCGACCTGCCCCAGGTCATCCTCAACGCGGGCATCAGCGACACCGGTTACTACCGGGTCACGTATCACGACTTCCTCAACGCCGCCTGTCTGCGCTGTATCACCCCGGGCGGCACACTGCTCGGCGGTCCGCTTGCGACCACGGCTCGGCGTTTGGGGATCTCCACCGCGCGTCTCAACGATGTCATCAGCGCAAACATCCCGCTCCCAGAGGATGTCGTGGATGCCCTTAGACCGGAGGATCGCGAGCAGGTGCGCGGAGTCCGCGGTGCCGACCTAGTCGCGACTGTATGTGCCCGAGTGCAACCACTGCCCGATGAACCCGCGGTCAGCGCACCAATGCTTTCGGCTGCACCCGGCGTGCTCCTCGCGGGTGAAGTGATCAAGCACTCCTTGGGCTACAAGGGCCCGCTGTCGCCGGCACTGAACGTGGTCGGCGCCAACGTCCTGAAGGGTCCTCATCAAGGATGGCTCACCACTCTTCACAAGCGGTCCGGTTGCGAGTGTCTTGACCCGCTATACCGCCGGTACTACACCCGAAAGTGGGCATGAACTCGCACCCACGATCCGACACACATATGGCCCATACACCTCGCCGTCGAGATCGTGCACAGTCTACCGACGTAGGTTGACGGAGTGAAATGACAGTCACAGTCACCCACTCTTTGAGCGCTCGGTTCGTAGAGATCGCCGAGCCTACCGTCGAGGAGTTTCGACACCGTTACGTCTAGTCCGGATCGGAGTAATCGTGCCGAAGTAGTCGCCGTCTCGTGTCGCTTCAGCATCGCTCGACTTGGGCATGGCAACGGCATTGTCGTCGAGCCCATTGCCGCACTAGCTCGGCAGAGGTAGCTGCATGATGCCGGTCCTCTACACGGCTCCCACCGCGCGCGACATCGCGAACGCGTTCACGGCCTGCTCGACCCACTGTCGGTAGCGCGGCAGGTCCCACCAGCCGGGCAGGGCTGTTTCGATGGGGCGCAGCTCCTCGTAGAAGAGCAGTCCGTGCGACCGGCGCAAGGTCCGGACTTGTTCCGGCGCGAAGGCAGGCACTCGTCGGTGCGAGAAGCTTCGGGTCTGCTCGCCTGCGGCGGTATAGCTGCGCCCTGGCACCTCGATGTCCATATCGCCGCACATGCGGCTCACGGTCTCCAGATCTCGGGTGTCGGCCAATCCCCCGAGGACGATCTTCACGGTGCATCCGTCCCAGAGGGCGGCGGTCCCGTCGACCCCCCAGCGCGCCCGCGCCTGGCCCAGCGACTGAAGCACGATCATGGTGGTGATGCCCTGGCCGGCTCCATCGGTTACTAGCTGGGGCAGCGAGGGGAGCGGCGCGATGTTGGCGCACTCGTCGAGGAAGAGCCCGAGTGGCGGAGTCAGCCTCCGGGTCGCCGATCGCGCCGCCATCTGCTTGGCCGCAGTCACGATGGTCTCAATCAGCGCGGTGATGATCGGCGCCATGCTCGCCTGGGCGCCCGACGTGCCGACGATGAAGAGCGCTGCTCGTTCGCTGATGACACGGTCGGCGATGAATCCTGCCCCGGCGCCGGGTTGGCAGGCGCGCAGGACGCGGGGATCCGCGAGGCAGTCGTAGGCACGCCGCGCACCACTGAACACGTTGGTGACCGCCTGGTCGTGCATGCCGGTGATCGCCTCGAGGTCGTCAGCCCATGCCGACGCGGCGGGACTCTCGCGTAGACACCGGATGGCATCGTGGCTCTCCGCCCGGTTGACCCACTGCCGGACTGTGGCGATATCGCGTCCGGAGACTGCCGCAGCGTGGAGGTAGCAGCGGTGGATCGCCTCGTTGTAGGACTGGAAGTAGTCGGCGTGCTGGATGCCCTGCGAGCTACCCGCGGCGGCGTTGAGCGCGCGGGCGCGGTAGATGGCGACCTGGGGATCCTCGCACCCGGCAACCGGATCCCAACCCACGGGGTCGGGCCACTCGCTGAAACCGGTGGGGTCAAACACGTACACCGGTCTCTCGTCGCGAAGCGCACAGGCGGTGTGCACGATGAGATCGTCCTTGGTCGACGTGGCCACCAGTGGACCGGGCCAGTCCAGAAGGTTGGGGATAATCACGCTCACGCCCTTGCCGCGACGGGGCGGGGCGAGTAGTAGGTACGCGTTCTCCGGACTCCCCCACAACCAGGTGCGGCTGGCGACGTCGCGCCCTAGGTACATCATTGTTTTTGTCCGGCGTCGCGTTCCTTGGGGTCGACGATGATCGTGACCATCGGCGCGACACGGCCGTCCAGCCGTGATCGCACCTCACCCCAGGACGCGAAGTTCCGCCGCGGCGCCCGCGGCACCCCCCAACTAGGGAGTATCCCCCGACGCCTTCGTGCTCGCGACCGCCATCCGATCGCGAGGGTCACCATGACTACCGCGATCACACCCACCAGAGACGCGGCGGGCGTCACGGTCATTACCGCTGCGCTCCGCGCGCGTCAGCAGCAGGTGGCTCGTGGGGCGCGCTCCATCGCTCCGTGCGAGCGCTCCTCGAGTGCTTCTGGAAGATCGTCCCACGCATGCCGTCCACCCTACCTGCGAAACGCTCACACGCCGCTTACACTTTCTTCCATCGCGCCAATTGTAGAAGTCCGGCAGATACTTGACACCGCAGGTCCAAGAGATGCTTGACGGTGTGCGGCGCGTCCGCCTGATGCTTGACACAGCCGGCCTCCCTCCGGTCCGCTCGTCCGCAAGGACTGAGCGCCA
>Ga0182024_10003215_pt1 | contig 39286 bp, 36 predicted proteins | sample P32metaG_FD_120480 | JGI IMG/M metagenome (GOLD analysis project Ga0182024, IMG submission 120480) | Permafrost microbial communities from Stordalen Mire, Sweden - P3-2 metaG (Illumina Assembly) | ecosystem: Environmental > Terrestrial > Soil > Wetlands > Permafrost | place: Sweden: Stordalen...
CACTCAAAATATACAAATCATGCCACACAGACCCGTGATGTGACTGACGCTCGGAAGCCAGTCAATCACGGATCTGTGCGCATAATTTAGGCGGCATCGCCGTAATAATCCGCCTTGCTGTCCTTCACAACCGGAGTGGGGTCGGCGGGCACGGCTTCGACGCTGATGTCGAATTTCGTGAACTGCCAGGCCGCCACTCCCATGATGAACAGCACTACCCCTGGTGCGGCATCGGTGATCTGGATACCGAACAGCGTGGCTGTCCAGTGCCCAGTACCGGTGATGCCGCCGATGAACAGAATCGTGCCCATGAGCTCGCAAGCGAGGCCAGTGACCAGTCCGAGCACCGAATAGAGAAACTGATAAGCAATTGCGATCTTCCAAAAGCCCTTGTCCAGAACGTCCGGCGGTACGACAATGCCGGCGCCCAGGTTCAAGGGACGTTTGTTGATCTTAATCACTACGTTGGACATAGAGTCTTCCTCGTCTAGCTCTGCGTCGTCGGTCCGTTTGCCTTGGACTCATCGGCTAGAGCTGTCTCTCGCTGGCGGATCAATCGCTCGATTCCACCTTCCTCGGCATCTCTCCAGTCAGTTGCATTGAAGAGCTGATAGGGAGATCCTTGGGGAAGTGGTGCGTCGTCGAATGCCCAGCCTTTCTCGAGAGGCAAGAAAATGAAGTTGGTAACCGCCAGGCAAGCGCCGTCCGAGCGACGGCTGTTGCCGATGAAGGCGGAAAATTTGGGGTCGATGTTGAGGTCTTCCATCGCTTCACGCACACGGTCGACCTTGTTGTCGGTTGGTGTAACGATGATGCGGTCGAAGACCGGGTCGAGACCGCCCTGGCGAATCTTGTGCTTCTGAGCCTCGCGGTTACCGATGGTGACAGCGATGATCAGGAAGTTGTGATGCGCGCGGCCAAGAACTGCTGCAGCATTTGGAAACAGTTTGGGCTCGCGAAAGAAGGGCGAACTGCCGATGTCTTGGCAGAGTTCGATGATCTCTTTGCGTCGGCGCATGCCCTTCTCTTTGCAGAGAGTGCTATACGCTTGCACTATTGATCGTGGGAAACGGTCGCGCTCGAAACCTTCCGCTTTGGCATTGCGAAGGTCGATTTCGCGCAAGGTGGCGATGGCATGTTTCTTGACGAAGCCGATCAGCGCCATCAGGTAACCGAAACGTGCGATTGCTTTGTCGAAGTCAGGCTGGCACTCCATGGTGGTTCCATCGAGATCGACGATCAAAGCAGCGTTTTTCCCATTGGGTGCACACATGTTGCGCCCGGGAATTAGACATTTTGCGGACATATTGGTCCTCCTCGGGTGTTGCTAAGCGAACGAATTCGCGGATGTAGATTTAGCGAAGCGAATTGATTCGCCCTGTGCCTCGCTGTTTTTGGATTTGTTGAAGTTAAGTTCTACCGACTCACGTCAGTGAGGGCAGGAAAGCTGGAGTCGGGGCTTAACGACTAAAAAGAAAAATCTGTAGAAACAAAAAGTGAGGGAGAAAGTACTGTCAAGATATGAAATTAAGCAGCTGATTTAAAGCTGGAAGTCAAGCGTGATTGAGTTGCCCGTCTGTTCTAAGAGTGGCAATGGCGCTCAGTTGGAGCCCAGTTACCCGAAATGAAAATCGGTCGGCGAAACTGCAACGACAACTTGTCACAAGTAGACGGAGTGCGCTAGCGGGGAACTTTGGCTTGACAAGCCAGTTTCCAAGCGCTTGTTGCGCTCGCGAATGTCGCACTCGCGAATGTCGCAGTCGCGATTGTCGTCGCGAATTGACGCAGTCAATTTGACTAAATGTCGCAGTCGCGATTGTCGTCGCGAATGTCGCAGTCGCAACTAAATTGACGATTATTGCCTATAGACATAAGTTTTGCCGATTTTTATGTCTATAGGCAATAATCGTCAATTTGCAACCGATTTGGTTGCAAGGAGGTTCTCGGATCTCCACTTCACAACCAAATCAGGGCAGGGCGAAATTCTCTGTGGAATTCCACATTACATGCACAGCATTTGCTTGCGAAACTGTGTCCATGATACTGAAGCCACTTAACGAAGAAGAATTCTACAAAGCATTTGCCATAGATTTGGCTAGAGCACAGGCGTTGGTCCTAATTCAGAGCCCATATTTGCGACTTCGCCGACTGCAAAAACTGCGAGGGACATTGGCAGCCTGCATCAGGCGCCGCGTGCGCATCTGCGTCTTTGTTCGCAGTCCAGAAGATGACCCAGACTTTGAGCTCGATTTTGCCCCAGATTTTGCGCCAGATCTCCAGCCTCCCTCGGTAGACGAAATTATGGAAGCAGCAAGAGTGCTGCTAGCGCTTGGTGCCCATGTGACCTTTCGCCCGTCAAAGCATGAGAAGGTGGCAGTCGTTGATGAGAACATCCTTTGGGATGGCAGCCTTAACGTGATGAGCCAAAACCAGTCAAGCGAACGAATGACTCGATTTTGGAGTCGTGAAATGGTTTACCAGGCGATCGAGATGCATAGACTGGATTGCTGCGAGACCTGCCTGAAGCGACGATTGCCTCTAGAAACAGAGGCTGAATCGGAAAAAGACTTGTTCAAGACGATTGGCAGCGCAATTGAGAACAGGCGAAAATCGTTGAAACTAACCCAAGCAGAGCTAGCCAGAAAGATGGGCGTGTCGCAGTCGGTGATGTCGAATATCGAAAGCGGCAAGCGCAATGCGGGCATGAAATACTTTCTGCTCGCCTGCTGCGAACTTCGGCTGCATCTACGGGTCTCGCCCTGGTACCTTGCGCCAAGCCTGAGCGATTGGGATCTCGACATTGCCAAAGCTGAAAAACAAGAACTGTTGAATCAAGAGCGAGAACTGGCGGAGCAGGAACTAGAACGAGCGAGTGCTCCAAGGACCAAATCATTGCTGCTTTTGAACTCCCCACCGACAAAGCATGATCGGAAAACAAACACGATACACAATCTTTGAGGTTCCATTCGTGTTTCTCTTACTGAGTCAAATGCGCCATGTTGGATTGGCGATTATTGACGATTATTGCCTATAGACATAAGTTTTGCCGATTTTTATGTCCATAGGAAATAATTGTGCCAAATAGGCGACGCCAGCGCCAATTCTCGCTTGGCAACCAGATTGGTTGGAAGTTTGTCTCTCGCTATGCGGATTGGTCCGCTTCACAACCGGTTGCCTGGGTACTTATCTCAGCACTGCGCGATGTGCAAAGGCTCCGATGGTTCAAGGCTCCTGGCGCCCACGGTTGTAATTAAGATCTTCACTTAACTAAGATGAAGCACCAACATTTTTCTGTTTCTTCTAACCTGATCATTCTGAATCTTTGAGCTTCTAAGCTTTCCGCGCCACAACTATGTCAACACTGCTGACCCGTTTGGATCTACTTGGATCTACTCGGATCTACTCAGACTTGGCTCAAATTCAGGATTTTCAAGTCAGATCTGGACTTAAGCTTAAGTCAAGTCAGATTCAGGATTTTCGTTTGATCTCTCAAGGAGGTTCCTATGAACCGTCTCGTTGAAGGTTTAAAGGACGTCGTGCGCATTTTGTTTAGTGCCACTGCTGCGTCTTTGTGTCTGTTTCTCTTTGGCGCCGGCTTCTGCCCGCTGGTGTCCATCTTGATCGGCGTAGCCCACTGGGCAATCTTGATCCGCACCAGCAAAGCGATGAAGCGAGCCTACGGACTGCCCAAAGGTACGTGCCCAACCAAGAAAGTGATCGCCCAGATGGTGGGCGGTTTCCTTTTCACGAGCTTTCTGCTCGGCACCGCCGCGGCCCTTTTGCTGCGAATCGACTTGCCGCATGCACTAGGCTTTGGTGGCATGTTTACTGTCGCCGGTATGGTTCTCAGTCTCGCTTCCAACCTGGTGACTCGACTGTTGCCGGCCCGGAAAGACTCTGCCTGCGACTAGGCGCGTGCGCTCAGCGATGTAGCTACAATCTCGGATTCGTTGGAAACGAGGTTGGCAGCCATATTTCTGCGCGTCATGCGACTGTCGATCACCGCAATCTTTGCTGGCAGCTTACAACTGCCGCAGAATTGCACAACCTGCGCAGCTTGTGGTGGCCTGCTTGCGGCCGCCACAAGTGTACAGGTGCTGTTCCGTTCAGAAAGGATTCTATGAATGGAGACATTTTCAATCTGACAAAACGTTTCACTGCCGCGCGCCTCGTTTTAGGGTTGGTGGGAGGTGCCATATGAAGCGCATTCGCAAAGGCACCACTTTTCCTGCCACCCCTCGCCTGCGGCAAATCGACGACTTCTTCGGCACCAAAGTGCTCGATCCGTATCGCTGGCTCGAAGGGCCGGGCGCCTGGATCGACGAGCAAAATGAGTGCAGCACTCAATTTCTCGCAGGTTGCGCGGCAACACCACTGCTTGCCGCCTACATGAAAGCACAGAGGTCTCAGGAAAAAGAAGAGCAGAAACCGATCGAGCAAAAGTACGGCGATCGCATCTTCTACTGGGCTTTAAATGCCGACGGAAAAGGCGTGCACTGGTGCAAAGACAACGCAGAAGCTGAGCCGCGAATCGTGCTCGATGTGGATAGCGAGGACGGCACCGTTAGCGTTGCCGGCATGCGCATCAGCCCAAAGGGTAGGTACATTGTTTATGGTCTGACCAAAAACGGATCGCACAGACCGCATGTGAAGATCCGCGATGTCGACACAGGCAAGGATTTGCCCGAGACGCTGATCTGGATTCCACTGGGTGCTGAGTGGCAGTGGAAGGCGGATGAGTCTGGGTTCTTCTATACGCGCTACGTCGGTTCTGCCGCCGGCGAAAGCGATGACCAGGGCTACAGCAACGGCTACAAAATCTGCTTCCATGTGCCTGGAACCGACCAGGAGAGCGACGCGCTCTGGTACGAACGCCCCGAAGAGCCTGCTTGTGGCGTCGAAGTGGAAGTGCTGACCGACCGTTTCATGCTTATCAACATGGATGTTGGCACCACCCACAAAACCGGTTATCTGGTGAAAGACCTGTCGATCGAGGGCTCTCCCTATGTCGAACTGGTCAAGCACTCGATGGCGCGGTTTGAACTTGTGGCGCACGAAGGCTCGGTGTACTGGTTCTTCACCGATCTGGATGCACCGCGCGGTCGAGTTGTGTCCATCGACGTCGACGTCAAGCCAGGCAGCACGCCGGTCATTGCCGAGGTGATTGGTGAGAGCGATGGTTTGCTTACCTCGGTGGTTCGCTACGAGGATGGCAGATTCTTCGCTGTTTACACAAAAGACGTGATCAGCATCATGAAGGAGTTCAACGCCGATGGCAGCTTCCGCCGCGACTTAGATGTTCCGGGCGTTGGCACCATCTATCGGGCACCGCAGAAGAACAAAAACACCGGTCGCCTGGAGTACGGCTACGCCGACATGCTGACCTCCTATGACTCGTACAGCTTTGATCCAGAAACGGGAAAGAGCACGCTCATACCTGACCCGTCTTCTCATTGCCTCGACAAATCCAGGTTTGTCTCCAGGCAAGTGTTTTACCCGAGCAAAGATGGAACTTTGGTGCCGATGTTTCTTTGCCATCGCGCGGATATCAAACTGGACGGCAAGAATCCAGTCTGGATGACCGTTTATGGTGGCTTCGGTGAGTCAGTGCGACCGTCATTGACGCCCGAGTTGGCTGCCTGGTTCGAGATGGGCGGTATCTTGGCGCAGCCGTGCGTTCGTGGTGGCGGAGAGTATGGAGAACCGTGGCATCAGGCGGCGACCAGACTCTTCAAGCAGGTCACTTTCGACGACGTCATCGCCGCCGTCGAGTGGTTGATCGGCAATCGCTACACGAGAAAGCGCAAGATCGCTCTCAGTGGCACCAGCAACGGTGCGTTTGTCGTCGCCGCCTGCCTAGTGCAACGACGTGATCTGTTTGGGGCAGTGATCATGAACAGCGGAATGATGGACATGTTGCGGTACGACCGGTCTTCCGCTGCCAAGCACTGGAGGAGCGAACTCGGCAGCGCCACCGCCAGTAAGGGCGAGTTCGACGTTATCTTCAGCTATGCACCCTACAACAACGTCAAAGTCGGAGTCTATCCGGCTGCTTTGATTCTTGTTGGAGACGGCGACGACATTGTTGTGCCCTGGCACAGCTATAAGTTTGCCGCTGCCTTGCAACATGCGCAAACCGGCGATGCACCCATTCTCTTGCAGGTCGAGCACAATGCAGGACATGGGGCTCACAAGGTAGGCAAGGGCAAGGACTGGTGGATTGACGATGTCGCTCTGAAGATGGGCTTTCTCGTCAAGGCGCTGAAGATCGAAGACTCACGCTGGCAGAACCTTGTTTTGCCGGCAGCTTGATGGTCTGCCGATTCTCTTTTCAATGGGCGGTGCTACCGTGGGTGGTGCATCGCCTGCTTTTGATTCCCGCATCTGCGGATCAGGAGTTACTATGAAGACGTTTCGTGTTTTTGCTCACGTTCTTGCTGCCACAGTTGTGCTCGTTGCCTCAAGCCAATTGATGGGTCTGGCTGCCTTTCCCCCGGTCAGCATTCTCACCTCACTGGTTCTGGCACTCACTGTTTCGGCTGGCGCATTCGTGCTGATGAGTCTGCTGACGATGGCGATTTGCTGGCCTCTCAAACTTATACCGGGCGTGCTTTTGCACACGGTTTCCGGGACGGTCGCCGGTTCACTGGCCATCTGGATTGGCGCACTCACTTTCCCACAGTTCGTCACCGTCGGCTTTTGCGCCGCACTTCCGTACGCATTTGCCAACACGATGATGATCTGGTGCTTCGCTGCGCTCACTAATTCGCTGAGGCAGGATCTGCACTTCCTGCCCGAACGCGTTCGAAGCTGACCCTCTCGTCATTACCCACCTAACCCACCGCACATGCGGATTCAGGAGCTACTATGAAAAAGAACATGACCAGTTCGATGCTGATGGATCTTCTGCCCCATGGCTAACTTCAAAGTTGCGGCAAGTCATTTGCCGAAGTCTCTCGAAGTGCCTGCTTGCTAATTACTGCCAAGGGTCGCACGATAACTGCGACCCTTGCTGGTCTTTTCCTCAATGAATTCCGCGATTCTCTTTCTGTTCGTCATTTTCGGCAATAATAATCCGGTTTTTATTTGCCGAAAATGATATGCAGAAGAAAGGGAAAGGAAGGGAAGAAAGGGAAGGGAAAGGAAGGGAAAGGAAGAAAGGGAAAGGAAAGGAAGGGAAGGGAAAGGAAGAAAGGGAAAGGAAGGGAAGAAAAGGAAAGGGAAGGGAAGACCGGAAGTATGCTCTGCTCGCCACACGTGCATGCCGTCGACAACCCTCCAAACAGAGTTCGGGAGGAGGAGGCGGCGGCATGCATTGAAATTCGCAACTGAGTCGCAGCTGCGCTCGCAACAGTGGAATCTAGTGTCCTATTTGCTTGACGAGCGCTGGCTGGAAGGCTCTTTTAGTTGGACCAGGCTAGAGGCGAACACGAGAGTGACTCTCTGCGGGCTGACACCAAGTTCGGAAAGTTTTGCCATGACCACCGACCGGTCCGAATCATGCGCCAAGATCCTTTGGCAGTCGGCAGCTACCCATTCGTTTGCGGGCAGCTGAGCGAACTCTCTGTTCAGCTGGAAAGCACCCGGATAAGTATTGTTCCCCAGCCTCAGAAGGCGCGTACGCATGGCCATCGGACCTTCGGTTTCAGCACCGGCAACTACGGTTCTAACGTGTTCGGTCTGCTTTCCGATGTTTGTAGCATTCCCCCACCAGGCGCACTTGCTGTCCAATGATTGGGAACGCTCAGCCAGATCTCTTATGTGAGTGGCTGTCGCTGTCGCTTTAGCCAGGTTCTGGTGCGCCTGGCTATAACGCAGATCTGATTGCTGCTGCTGGTTGACGTTGTTATAGACATCCAAGAATTGCTGCGCGGCAAGGGCTAGCTGCGCGTCTGCTTCCAGCTGCAGGGCGTAAAACTGTGCTCTCAGTTGGTTCGCAGTATTCGTAAGCGTTCTACCGAGTTCGAAAATGTTTTGTTCAACTTCTGTTGTTACCATGATCGTTTCTCCTGGGTTTTCCAGACCAACTGAAAGTGCGGTCGCGAGACGGTCAGCGGTTAGCAGCCGGGTTCGCTAAGAACTTCGAGGAAGGCGATGGAAGAGAAGGTTTGCCACCGAGGATAGTGGCATAGTGGAGGGTTTACGCAGTCGTCTTAGCGCCTGCGTGGAAAGCGACAAGGCTGGGCTGTGACCTGCTAGCTGTTCATGGCAAGCATGAACAGCTAGCAGCAAAAGATCTTCAGTCTGGGGGTGGCGTGGTGATTCGCTCGTAGCTGCTTCCGCGGCTACCACCTAACAAAACGGCCAATACGACCACGATTACAATGCCAGCAAGCATGTTCTGTCTCCTAATTTTTTGCAGTATTTCATGACTGTCGAATAGGCCCGAGAGCCCGATCAAGGCAACGACCGCGTCATTCAGCCGGACGTGATGTTGATGCTCAGAAGCTAATTCTCATACCACGATCGAAGTTGAAGCGGGCTGCGACTAGGCGCCCGAATCGAAGAGAGGTTTGCCGATTGGTAAAGGGCTGAACGAGCTGACCGGCGGCCCATCCCAAGTGCTGACAGAGGAGCCAGTTCAGTTGGAAGGTCTCGACTTCCTCCCAGTCGTTTGCCTCCAGCGCTTCGTACTCGCGCAGCAGATGCTCCAGTTCTTTGAGCGCAGCCCGGAAATGGCTTAGGGTATTACTGTACGTTTTGCGCTCCACTTCGAACCAGATTACCGTGTCGGTGCAGGCAGCCGGTGCAGGCTCGTGCGCTCTGCCGACTCGCATAGAGGGACCGGAGGAGAATGTTGCCGTCGCCTGCGCCTCGGGCTCTTGCGCCAACTTGAAACGCAGATGTGCATCAAGAACATTCAGCAGCGAGGCTCTCACGTTGAGGCTAGCAGTGCGCAGTTCGGCAGTCTTGTCTGGATAGCTTTCGGTTTCGATGATCCTGCAGTTGAGCACGTGGCCAAGCAGTACCAGAGCTGAGGTGTGGTCCATGATTATCCTCAGCGCCGAATTGGAAAAATAAGCGATCAGGTCCGGTTTGCTGCATTCTGCGCCGCAAGCTTCGCACCTGATGAATGGTCCTTCCCCTCGACTGTAGCACTGTGGGCAGGCCTGTGTGTGTGACTTTGGTGTCATAGGAAGCTCCTGTCGTCACCGCTCGTTAAGAGTTGCGGTGGTACGGATTTGGGCCGTTGTTCAGCCCGTCAGTTTGCTGCTGGGAACCGTTGCCGTCACCATCAGTGGTGCCGCCAAGCAAGATCACCAGTAACCCAATAGGAAAAGATCTGTTTTGATCTGAAAAACGAGAGTCCCCGTCATGCTCAGCAAGAGCGGAGGCTGCTCCGTTGATGAGTCAGTTGATGTGGGCCAAATCGGTTGCAAAGAGAGCGCCAACCTTCCAACCAAGCGAGAATTGGCGCTGGCGTCGCCTATTTGGCACAATTATTTCCTAGAGACATAAAAATCGGCAAAAGTTATGTCTATAGGCAATAATCGTCAATAATTGCCTATAGTTGACTCAGTGAGTGAAACTCGAATGGAACTTCAAAGTGGATCAGCTGATGGTGATCGTGAATGCCAGTACGAACCACATCAGACAAGCGTATGCGCCTGGCAGAAGTAGATACTTGCATGTGAAATGGTTATTTAGCGCGCAGACGAATTTGAGAAAAACTTTGGAGAGATACCTATGAGCTTATTGCATTTACCTTTGCAACTACAAGTTTGCCTAAGAATTAGTGCTGAAAAGCAATAGCGCGGCTGCAAGTGTATTGCCCATCTCCCGAATAAGTGCACCGCTTGATTTCCGAGAACACTTAAGGGTTGTGAAGAGCGCGCGCCCTGAGAAACCGGATTACAACGACAACCTAAGACGGAAGATGCTTGTTCGTCAGAAACCATTCGCATCGGGCGGCCATGGCGTCAATTTCCGGCCTGCTCACATTTATCGCTGACAGCCGCGTTTGTCCGGTGCTCGATTGTAAGAAGCTGCGAAAACTTTCGACCTTTTGCAGGGTGAAGGGCGATAATTCTGTCCCCCTCAGCGACGCCAGATTAGGCTTAAGACGTGCGGGCTCCACGTCAGTGCCAAAAGCTTCCTCCATGTCTGTATTGCCGACCCTGACCTTTCCGTTCTTGAAGGAAGCGACAAAATTGTCACCCTTTAAGTCCACATCACCGTAAATGGATCGTTCGACGATTGACTGTTCCAGCTGATCGCGAAACTGGGGATGATTTTCAAAATAGTATCGGAAGCTGGGTGAGGCATCAGGCAGAAATCCAACAGACCGCGTCTGTCCAGTGAGCCGATCGAGTAATACCGCTCGGTCTGTCAGCGCTTTTCCGATTCTCTGCTGTATCAGCGATCCATTGCGGGCAACGCTCACAGGGAAGCTGTTCGTGAACGGCGACAGATTGTGGAGTTGATACGCTTTTAACTCTTTGGAGATGAGGTTGGCGCCGTCTGCGCCGCCCAGAGTCTTCTCCAATATGGGAATGACACTACCATCGGTATCAGTGACGTAGCCGGCGCGAATATGTGACTTGGAAGTGGCGTCACGAGCAACACTGCTATATGTTATCGGCTGCTCAGCAAAGAGATGTTCTAATTCGCGGTTTCGGGCCATGAGCGCCTGCCTGTCTAGCAGTTCGTCCACTACAGGCGGTGAGACTTCAACTTCTTTTGCGGCAACTGCTTGCTTTGCATCGGCGTCTGCTGGAACGCTGTCTGCTGCTGGCGTTCTAACGGCGCCATCCCCTCGGGCTGTGACGTTTCCGTTCCCTTCAACGGTGCTTCTATTCACCATGGCGTCTTGCTCCACAATCTTGGCTGGCGAGTGCAAACCTTCCGCCACTGCACCAAATGCCAGTCCGCCTGCGAAGCCGGTGGCGGTTCCCAGCGCAAAGTCCTCCAACAATTGTCCGGTGCCGATTGAAGTTCCGATTTTCTGGTGATTTAAAAAGTCTCTGGTTGGATACTCGAGAGAGTTAAAAACGGAGTTCACTGCTCCGGTTCGCAAACCGGCGCTGAAGGCGCGAGTGACAAATCCAGCACCTTCGGTCTCAATTCTTGTGTTTAAAAAGCCGCCGCTCACCCTCAGTTCGAGTTTATTGCCGGCATATTTGGAGAGCGCCCCTCCCGCCACTTCGCCTAGAGGCACAGCGATACCATCGACTGTGCCTGTGACCAGATCTTCCTTGAAGTTGGCATATTTGCTATCGATCTGTTTGAGAGAAATCTTGGTCGCGCTACCAACCAAACTTCCGCTGCCGAGCGCAAGAGCCAGTGATTTGGCGGTTGAACCGAAGCGCGCGGAATGGAAGCACAAGGCAGAGGCAAGCATGGCGGCGTTATCTGTGACGAACTCAACACCGTTGCGTTGCGATTGACTGTAGTCCTTGAAGAGCTGGGCTGCAGGCAGCTGGGACGTCTTCGCCCCATCGGTATCATATACGGTACCAGTCAGATCTTTATAAACGTTGCTAAAGGTTACACTGTCATGGTTTTGGGCGGCGGCATTCAGCTTATTCACCAGCTGCTGCTCGCGCTGCAACTCATTGTTGATGGTGGCGCTGCTGGTATCATTGTTGAGGAGGTGCGACCACAGCGCAGCAGGGTGGAAAGAGCTGTGATCCTTGGCAGAGGTACCAAGGGTATCTTTCAAAAAATCGAAACTCTTGCCGATGATTCCCTGAGATTGCGATTCTGCGTGGAAATCGCTGCTTGCCTGAGCCAGCTGTTGCGCCAAGGCTCGCGCCGTTTTCTCCATCTGCCCTGGTTCTTGGTTCAGAGAGTTAGATTCACCGCTAAACGGATTGGGCATTTGGCTGGTTCCTTAACCGGGCTGGGCCTAACAGCACGTCGGCGTATGAGAGGGGCTGTACTTGGTATACCCGCAATGCCCCTAGTTTTGGACAGCAATAGGATCAATTCTCATAGATTGACGGTCAGCAGCTGCCCCGTTAACTGGGTCACTGCTGCCAAGCTCAGAAAGACAGGCATGGCGCCTTCACAATCGTTTGGAACAGCACACGGTATGATAGTCGCATGTCATCAAAACCGCTTGGGGAATTTTCACTCGAAAGGATGGTCACGGCTGTGGAGAAAGTTCGCCAACGCCTGCTCCGCGCGGCAGCTGCTTTGGATAAAGCGGGAGTTAAATATGCCGTGATCGGCGGGAATGCAGTTGCGATCTGGGTTGCCCGAGTTGATGAAGCCGCCGTTCGGAATACCCAAGATGTCGACATCTTACTTCGCCGTAATGACCTCGATGCGGCCGCTCAAGCTTTGTCCACCGCGGGATTTGTGCGCAGGCATGTAGCTGGCATTGATCTCTTTCTCGATGGTCCGGGAGCAAAAGCGCGAGACGCTGTTCATGTAGTGTTTGCCAATGAAAAGGTACACCAAGAATATGTTGAGCCAGCTCCGGATGTGGATCAAACCGAACGAGCGGATGTCTGTTATGTTTTGACGCTGGAAGCACTAGTGCGGATGAAGCTGACATCGTATCGGAGAAAGGATCAGGTTCATCTGCTTGATCTATTGGGAGTTGAACTTATCGATGCTTCCTGGTGTGCTCGCCTGCCATCAGTGTTGGCACAGCGTTTGCAGGAATTAATTGATACTCCCGATGGTTAAGCAACGGGATCGCTAAGCTACGGATCGCCTATTCCAAGCTCAATGGTGACCTTGCGCACCAGATCAAGGTGGATCAGTTCAAAGCTTGCCCAGCTCTTCGTCAAGGATTTTGTTCACCACCTGGGGGTTGGCCCTCTTGTCTGTCGCCTTCATCACTGCACCGAAGAAGGAACCGCGCACTTTAACTTTGCCCTTCTTGTAGTCCTCCACCTGCTCTGCTAACTTCTCCAGCACTTCTAGCACGATCGTGCGCAACTTGCCTTCATCGCTAATTTGCGACAGTCCTCTGTCTTTAATCATTTGGTTTACATCGCCTGGAGCGGCAAGAAGATCCAACAAGAGAGGCTTGGCTACTGTCGATCCGATCGTGCCGTTGTCGATCGCTTTGACCAGGTCGCACAAATTTTCTGGCGTAATCGAAGTAGAGGCAAAATCTTGTTTTGTCTCGTTCAAGTAAGCCTTTGTAGATCCAATAAACAAGCTGGACGCAGAGTGCGTCAACGTGCTCAAAAGGGGCAATGTTTTGTCGAAGAAATCACCCAGCTCTTTTGCTTCCGTCAAAATCACTGCATCTTCAAAGGGCAAGCCGTGCTCGTTCACGTAGCGTTGGCGGCGCGCCTCAGGCAGCTCCGGCAGCGAATCGGCGATCTCCTGCACCCATTTTCGATCGATTGCCAGTGGTACCAAATCCGGTTCTGGAAAATAGCGATAGTCGTGCGCCTCTTCCTTCGATCTCATCGGATACGTGCTGCCGTCAGCCTCGTTCCAGAGCCTCGTTTGCATGATCACACGTTCGCCTTTCTCAACGAGCTTGATCTGTCGCTCGATTTCGGATTCGATCGCCCGCTTAACTGCCTTGAAGCTGTTCATGTTCTTGATTTCGGTGCGGGTGCCCAGTTCAGTGCTCCCCACTGGTCTGATGGAGACGTTGGCGTCACAGCGGAAGCTGCCTTCCTCCAGGTTGCCGTCACAGACATCGACGTAGCGCAAGATGTTTCGCAACTCGGTCAGGTAGTTCTGTGCCTGGTCGGCGCTCTCTATATCAGGCTCGCTGACGATCTCCAAAAGTGGCACACCCGATCGATTGAAGTCCACCAGGCTGTAATCAGATCCATGCAGCCCCGCAGCACCCGCGTGAACGAGTTTGCCGGCGTCTTCTTCCAGGTGAGCGCGGCGAATGCGCACCTTCTTGCCGTCCACCGTAAGATGCCCTTCCAGGCAAACAGGTTTGTCAAACTGAGAGATCTGATACCCTTTCGGCAGGTCTGGATAGAAATAGTTCTTGCGGTCGAATCGGCTTGTCACCCCGATTTCGCAGTTCAGCGCCAGACCGGCTTTGATGCCATATTCGACGGCACGTTTGTTAATCACCGGCAGTACGCCAGGCATGCCCAGGCAGATAGGACATACCTGATCGTTGGGAGCCATGCCGAATTCCGTCGGGCAGCTGCAAAACATCTTGGTTTTTGTCTTCAGCTGCGCATGTACTTCTAAGCCAATGACGGGCTCGAACTTCATTTCAAAGGCTCCCTGAGAACGGGCTCTTGTGGAATCACCTTATCGGTGGACGGATTTTGTTTCGACGATTTTGCTTTGGCATTGTTTTGGCCAGGCGGGTCGCCTCCGCTTCCCGGTTTGAGGTGACCTGGCCGGCCAAACATCATTTTGAAAAGCGGATGTTTTTGATCGAGAATTTGACTTAATTGTTCCGAAGCTTTATCGACTCGAGTGGCTGCCAATCTGACTTTTGCTGAAGTGTCCATGAAATTATTCTTGAACTCTTTGTCGGCAAAAATTTTGTCAACATGATCCATGGCGTCGCGCGCGTCTGAGAGCATCACTTTCAAATCGTCTCGTACGCCCGTATCCCCTGATATTTTGTGGATCTCCTGCACTGATTTGTAGATGTTGTCGGTCGAGGTATTGAGTTTATCCAACATACCCATCAAGTCTTGGCGCGTGCCCTTGTCACCAAGGGTGGTGTTAAGCTCGTGCATGGCCAGTTGAATGGTGTCGGCGGTCTCTTTGGCTTTGTTGGCGGTTTCTTTCAAGTCTGAGGAAAGTGCCGGATTGTCGAGAATTTTGTTCAACTTCTTAGATGTAGTGGTCCAGCTTTGAGACATTGTGCTGATATGTTTGAAGGCATCGTCGGAATTCGAACGCCAGCCATTAGCCAGACGATCCACGCTGTCAAAAGAGCTGCGCCCGCGTCCAAAAAACTCGTCTGCTTTGTGGGCTGCTGATTTTGCATCAGCGGCGGCGTCACCAAACTTCTTTGAAGTCTGACCGATGTTGTCGGCAGCCGCAGCCACTCTCTCCATCTTCGCTTGCATGTTGTCAGCGATCTGGTTGAAGTTGATTTTGCTGATGTTAGTAGCCATCTTGCTGACGATCAGCTCTGTGCGCACGGGGTCTTGCCCCGTTTGAATATCTGCATCTGAGTCAGTCAGATAATCGGTATTGGAGACGTCGGGAAGCGTGATCTCCATATACTTTGCCCCTACCAGACCGAGTGTCTGAATGGTGAAAGTACAGTTATGCGGCACCTGCACATCTTCCGTATTGATTTTCAGATGCACTTTGACAAAGCCCTTCTTTACCAATTCAATTCTCTCGACTGTGCCGATGCGCACACCATTGATGTTTACTGTGGCATTGTTGTTCAACCCGGCGATGTCGTGGAAGGTGACGCTAAATCTTTGCGGTGGATGAAAGACCGACAGACCCTTCAACCAACTCCATCCCCAGATCAGCAGAACTATGCCGAAGATGACGAAAAATCCTACTCTGTTCTCAATTGTTCGCTGGTCTGACATGATCTGGGTTTCCAGTATCTGGGTTCTAGTAAATGAGTCTCTAGTGCATGGGACTGTGGGATTCTTTCGCTTGTTCCAACAACATGGGACCATCCTTGGTCGCGTGGGCAAACTGTTTCATGTACGGGTCATCCGAATTCACTGCTTCTTCCGGTGTGCCTTCCCAGACAATAGTTCCCGCGTGCATGAGTATGATTCTGTGGGCGGTGCGTGTCCAGGTCGAGAATTGGTGCGTTACAACGATGGATGCGGCGTGCAACTCCTTCTCCAGAGTAATCATATAGTCTTCGATGACTGTTGACATTACAGGGTCTAATCCAGTGGTTGGCTCGTCGTAAAGAATGATTTGTGGATCGTTGACAATCGCTCTGGCAAAACTGGTGCGCTTTTGCTGACCGCCTGAAAGATTACCGGGGAAAGCGGCCCCGTAGTCACCCAGGCCGACGAGCTTTAAAGTGGCAGCAATTCTCTTGTCTTCTTCAGCCGGTTTCATCTTCTTGGATCGCAGTGCCAGTCGCAAGTTTTCTTCAACATTGAGCGAATTCAGCAATGCTGAACCTTGAAAGACAAGGCTGATCTCTGGAGAGCCTTTCTTGATTTCGCCCCCGTCAGGCTCGAGAAGTCCACAAAGAAGCTTCAAAATTGTCGATTTGCCGCAACCGGAGGGCCCAATAATGCCAAGGGTTTCGCCCGCATAGACCTCGAAGCTGACGCCCTGCAAAACTTCGCGCCCGGCAAAAGACTTGCGCAAGTTTTTTACTGAAATCATGACGCCTCCCCGTCCTGAATGGCCTTCATCAGGACGATATGAGGAGTTAGGGGTGTCTGCAGATGGGCTCAAAATGTCACCGGGGTGCGTATGTGAGTGATGTGACAACATAGTTGAAAATAAAGATCATTGTCATGGTCCATACGATTGTGCGCGTGGTGGCAATGCCGACATCTTCGGCACCGCCTTTCGTGTTCAAGCCTATAGCGCAGGAAAACATGACGACAATGGTGGCATTGATCCAGGATTTGCAAAAATGAACGAGGAAATCCCGGTCAAGAATGGTTTGTCTGACTGAGTCTAGAAACGTCGATGGGGGCACATTGGCAGCTACCTGGGCGATCCAGATTCCGGCCACCAGCCCAACAGCCATTGCGTAAACCGACAAAACCGGCATCATACAGAAAGCGGCAACAAAGCGAGGCACAACCAGGTATTGAACGGGGTCGATACGCATTACTTTGAGAGCGTCGACTTGCTCGGTGATCATCATCGTCGTCAACTCAGCGGCAATTGAGCTGCCTACACGTCCAGCAACGATGACGCCGGCTGTAATTGGTCCTATCTCGCGCACTAAGGCCAGGGAAACTACGCCGCCGATGGCCGTATCAGCCCCGAACAGAACGAGCTCTCGGGCGATTTGCAAAGACATGGCAAAACCAGTGAACAGGGCCGTAATGGCTACGACAATGAAGGACAAGACGCCGATCATGTACATCTGGCGATATGTCTCTTTCAAATCGACCTGGCCGCGGGCAATGAATGACAAGGTCTGATACAACATGATCAAGACCTGACCGATCAGTTCGGTCCCGACAACGAATTGGGCGACAAAGAAGTCCAGACCACGGATGGGACGAACGGTTCTCAGTTTTGGTGCGGCGCTAGTCATGTCTTAAATTCTAAGCGCTTTAGTCCTAGTGTGCCGGGGTTTTCGGCATTTCGGACGGCGAATGCGCGGCAAATTCACGTATTTTTTCATTAATGTGACTTTGACAACCTGTAGCTGGGTAGATTGCAAGAGGTGAAAGACTGAGAGCTAACATGGACGACGGCCCAGACAAACAAAGTGTTCCTCCTGAGAAGAAGTCCAAGAAGGGCACCATATTTGGTGGCCTTGGCGTGCTTGGAGTTCTTGTTCTTAAATTCAAATTCTATATTTTCGCCGGGTTGAAAGCCCTGACCTTGTTGAAATTCGGCTGGGCTTTTAGCAGTCTCATCTCCATGGGGCTGACCATCGGCTTCTACGCCATGTTTTTTGGTTGGCTATTCGCCGTCGAATTCATCGCCTTACTCTTGATTCACGAGATGGGGCATTTTATCTGGATGAAAGGGTATGGACTAAATCCAAAAGCGCCGATGTTCATTCCCGGGTTTGGTGCTTTTGTGGCCATGCAGAATATGCCTGCCGATGAGGCCACGCACGCCTGGGTAGCCTACGCCGGGCCGCTTGTGGGAGCCGTGGGAGCCGCGGCCTTCTATTGGGCCGGTGTGCACATGGATGACCACTCCTTAATGGCTGCGGGTAGCACAGGATTTCTCCTTAATTTGATCCAACTGGTGCCGGCAAAACCGTTGGACGGTGGTTTCATCATTTCCGCGATCAGCAAATGGATGCTCATTCCAGGCACCATGGGCTTAATTGCCCTGGCATTCGCCTTCCACTCTACTCTCTTTTTGATCATCTCTGTGCTGTCGGCTTTTGGGCTGTACAAGCAATTCAGTCGCGGCAAAAACACCGCCTATCTTGACGGTCCGCCGGCAGAAGCACCAGCTACGGTGTCACAGCGGATCGCCATCGGCATCGCATATTTGAGCTTGACCGGCATGTTAGGTTACCTGTATTGGTTGTCGCACAGCGAGTTGATATCCCTTGTTCCACACCACTGAAGGCAACCAGGTTGTCCTCAAGCAGAAGATCAGTTACAAAGTAACAGCCCTTTTGGCCTTGCCGCTTCTCCTGCAAGTTATCCTCCTGGCCATTTTATACGGATTGACTGGCAGCAGCGACCAGCTTATCGATGAGGAAAAGACTCTCACAAAAACCGTTGCTGACTCTGGACAAGAGATTCTTTTGTTGAATGATTGTATGGCCCGCTTTGGCGATTTCATGATGTCCAAAAAGTCTACTAATGACTCGCCAACCGGTACAGCCAACATGAAGACTGCGTACGCAGAGTACCAGAAGCTTCGCGACCTGGCTGAAAGCGACCCGGTAATCTCCCAGCAGCTAAGACCCTTTATCGGTCATGTTGAAGATGAGATGATGCAAGCTCGTGCGCTCGGTCCGATCGTCAGGAATGGGGAGGGCTCTCTCGATGTGTTTAAGGCCAAGATTGAACATATGAAGGTCTTCATGACCGAGTCCAAAGAGATAAGCAGGCTGGCGACGAACAGAATAGTAGAAGGACTGGCGCAGTTAGAGCGAGATCGGCAGAAATTTGAATCTGACAGACGCAAGAAGATGTTGATTGTTGTCTTGGTGTTCGTAGCAGAGATACTAATTGTCGCCGGGCTCGCCTGCCTGTTTGTTAAAGGCTTGACCGGACGACTGAACATCCTCGTCGATAATGCTTTCCGGCTGCCACGGGGCATGGAGTTGGAGAAAGAAGTAAAAGGCTCAGATGAGCTGACATTCCTCGACAAAGCTCTGCACGAAGCCGGTGAGTATCTGAAGGAAGCCTCTGAACAGCGCACCATGATTATGGAAATGATTGCTCACGATATGCGCACGCCCCTCATGAGCGCTCAAATCGCCAGCGAGATGGTCGCCAACGTGGCTCAGAATGCACCAGAGGCGGTGCGCAGGCATTTGACGACAATACAACGTAATCTCGGCGTCGTCATCAATCTGGTAAACGACCTTTTGACCATCGATCGTCTTGAATCAGGTGCTCTGGAGCTGAGGAAAGCGAAGGTGGAGATGAAAGCGCTTGTGGAGGACGCTTTGCAAGGAGCGGAGGCTCTTGCGATCGCCAAAGAGATCACTTTGCAAAACGACAGCGAGCCTGATGTTCATGCCGTCGTCGATCGGGATCGCATCATTCAAGTGGTGACAAACCTGATCACCAATGCCATAAAATTCTCACCCAAAGGAAGCACAATCAAGGTGGCAGTGGCAGATCAGCAGCGTTTCGTCCAGGTCAGCGTATCCGATCAAGGACCGGGGTTGCCACCAGGATCTGAAAAGAAGATATTCGAGAAGTTTCATCAAGTGGACAAAGACCATGATAAAAAGGGATATGGACTGGGTTTGACTATCTGCAAGATGTTGGTCGAGTTGCACGGTGGCACCATTTCCGCGCAAAGTTTGCCCCAAAAGGGCAGCCGTTTTTTCTTTTCTGTGCCCAGAGTCAAGGGCTAGGTCGCTACAATTAAGCCCAGCGCCGGAGGGGTTATGGTACCGCATGTCTTTACTAAGCAGAAGATAGCAAACAAGCTTTTGCTTATCCTGGTTGTGCCCCTGATTGTCCAATTCGTGGCAGGCTTTTTTCTCTTCCAGCTTGTGGCCGATGACGACAAATTGAGGCAGGAAGAGCGCGCTCTTGGCGGTAAGGTCGAAACTAGAGGCAGGCAGTTCGCTGCGTTTTCTAGAGCTTCGATGGATTATTTTGGCTCGCAGATACAACAAGATCCAAGGAAGCTTCGCAGAGCTGAAGAGGAATTTGCTGAGTTAGAAAAATCGGCTGAAGACGAGAATGACGTTGACTTGCAAAAAGAATTGAGGACCTTCCACAATCACTTAGCCGACCAGTTTATAGACAACCTAAGCAAACCAGCCAATGCTATTGCTCCTGCTACTACTGCCGAGGGCATAGGGGCAAAATACACACAAGCAAAGCATTTTTTGAACGAGGCGGGGGTGATGTCTAAGCACTGGAGCGACGAGATGGCGCAAGACAGAGAGAGTTTAGCCGACACGCGCCGGTCTGAAAATCAAAACCGTGATGTACTTCGTACAACGGTAGTGGTTGTGGCTCTTGTTGAAATTGCCATGTCGATTATTCTTGCCATTGCCATTATCGGTGGTGTGGTCACGTCGCGCCTGAGCGTTCTGGTCGAAAACGCATACCGGCTGCCGCGCGGCTTACCGCTGGAAGCCAATGTGAAAGGAAAGGATGAGCTCAGTTATCTCGATGAAACCTTGCATGAGGCGCAAGCCTACCTGAAGAACGCCACCGAACAGCGAAGTTTGCTCATGGAGATGATCGCGCATGACATGAGATCGCCCCTCATGGCTGCACAGATCGCCACTGACCTGGTCTCGATGGGCCGATCGGCACCAGATGCGATGCAGCGAAATATATCGGCCGTCAAGCGCAATCTGGATACGGTAATTAACCTGGTCAACGATTTGCTCACGATCGATAGGCTGGAGGCGGGCGCTCTGGAGCTGGACAAATCCAAGTTTCATCTGAACACATTTGTAGACGAGGTTATTGAGTCAGTGGAGGCAATCGCCGGCGGCAAAGAGATCGCATTGCGCAACGAAACTGAGCCAGACATGTACGTAACTGCTGATAAAGATCGAATTATGCAGGTTCTCACTAATTTGATCGCCAACGCGGTCAAGTTTTCGCCAAAAGGAAGTGCCATTACGATCTCATCGTCAGATGTGAGCGCCTTTTCCCGGGTCTGTGTTGCCGATGAAGGACCCGGACTGCCTGCCGGTTCTGAGAAGAAGATTTTTGAGAAGTTCAATCAGGTGAAAAGGGAACATGCAAAAGCAGGATACGGACTGGGTTTGACGATCTGCAAAATGCTTGTCGAGTTGCACGGTGGCACCATCGCCGCCCAAAGTTTGCCTGAGAAGGGAAGCAAATTTTGTTTTTCCCTGCCGCGCAAATCCTCGCCCCAATAGACCAAACGACTAATTGTTACCCGGGGCGATGACTCGATGGGTATATAAGCTTCGGGCACCACACGCGGCGTCGCCACGCATCGTCACGCATCACAGGGCGGCGCAACGCATCACAACGCATCTGAAGGGCATCTGAAGGCATGATCAATTCTAAGCGCACGTTTGCCAATAAAATCGTCATCAAGGTGGTTGCCTGCCTGTTTGTGCCCCTGGTGGTGCAGTGGTTCTTTTTCTGGGATTTTTATCAGCTTGAAAACCAATCGGTAAAGCTTGCCAAGGAAGAGAGCAGAATTAACGAATACACCACTTCCACGCAAGAAATCATGCTTTTGATCGCCAGTTCTACGGCCGGCTATCTCTCTTATATGGTCACTGGCAGTGTTTATCAGCGGGAGACTGGGCAAGCCCAGATGAAACAGGTCGATCAAGCTTTTGAGAAACTCGCCGAACTGGCGCACGCAGAACCTGAAATGGAAAAACAGTTATCTGAATTTCGCGAGAAAACTCAACCAGCTTTTGATCTCATTAAGAGTCTGGGCTCTGTGGAGCGGCATGGTAGCGATGACTACGCAACGATACTGATGAATATGAATAAGTTGCAGCCTTTTGTCAGAGTGACCGGGGACATCAACGCGCGTGCCCTGAAGGTTCTGAATGCCAACCGGGAGCGGCTTGACAAAATGAGACTGGAGCAAGCCAAGTCGCATGAGAGCCGCATGAGGCGCATTCTCTTTGGCGTCTTGTTCTTTACCTTTGCCGGCTTTGTGGCGTCAAGTATGCTGGGTCTGGATCTGGCTCGCCGCCTCGGTGTTCTTGTCGGAAACGCTTTTCTTCTGCCTCGCGGCATTCATCTGCAACGAACAGTGAGCGGCAATGACGAGCTGGCATATCTTGATGAAGTCTTGCACGAAGCAGAAGGATATTTGAAAGAATCGGCGGAACAACGCAGCCTGATTATGGAGATGGTCGCTCACGACATGCGCTCTCCTTTGATGTCTGCGCAGATTGCCCTTGAACTTTTGACCCAGATGTCTCCACCAACAACAGATGCGGCGGGCCGCCAGGCGATTACGCTTAAGCGAAACCTCAGTCTGGTCATCAATCTGGTCGATGATTTGCTCACCATCGATCGGCTGGAGGCAGGCGCGCTGGAAATTACTAAAGCACCACAAGCGGTGACAGCCCTGGTCGACAATGCCCTCAGTTCGGTTGGTGCTCTGGCTGTGGCAAAAGGCGTCTTCGTGATCAATGCGACCGACACCAGCTCCTACGTTATGGCAGATGAGAACAGAATTATTCAAGTGCTGACCAACCTGATTGCCAATGCCGTCAAATTCTCACCCAAAGACAGCTCCATAAAAATCACATCTGAAGAGCAAGAGCGCTTTGTCCAGATTTGCGTGCAAGATCAAGGACCAGGCTTGCCTGCAGGATCCGAGAAGACCATTTTCGATAAATTTAACCAGGTCAAGGGTGAGCAATCAAAGCGGGGTTTTGGACTCGGTCTGACCATATGCAAAATGTTGGTTGAGCTGCATGGTGGCACAATCAAAGCGACGCGGTTGCCTGAGCGGGGCAGCAAATTTTGTTTCTGGCTGCCGATCTGCACGGCTACGGAAAAAGAGCGGTGGCTGCGAATTGACGAGCGTGAGGGGCGGGCAAGCCAAGGCAATGACGAATCTACCGAATCTACCTAACCTGCCTTCCCCAACCCCGATGACGTCACTGATTTATTGGATTTTCCTGCCGCGGTGGGGTCCAGATTTCCCCCTTACCTCGTTACACCAAATTTGGTGTAATTCTCTCTTGTCATCCTGTTTAGTCAAAAGCATTGCCTGGAGCTGCTTAGCAGTGTATTGAACCCTTGCGCGGGCGCAAAATTCTTCACCAAATTTGGTGTAACGAGATAGGCTAGATCGGAGGCAGACCGCCGGTTTGACAATGGCGAAATGTCGCGATTGGCGAAATGTCGTAACTGGCAATCGTTGTTATATTAGCTGCGGGCGTCACAGGGCATTTGACAGGCACAGGCATGAAACCGAACCGCACGTTCTCCAGTAAAATTGTCATCAAGATTGTTGCTTGCCTGTTTGTTCCGCTGGTGCTGCAGTGGTTGTTTTTCTGGGATTTTTATCAGCTGGACAACCAATCGGTCAGGCTTGCCGATGAAGAGAGCAGAATTAACGCATTCAGCGAGCGGGCCCAAGAAATCGGGCTTTTGATCGCCACTTCTGCCGGTGGCTATTTGACCTATGTGCTGACCGGCAAGAAGGACCAGCGGGTGATCGGACAAATCAATATGACCCTTGCCGAACAGGGTATAGATGGGCTTGCTCAATTGGCAGGCAACGATGCTGATTTGGAGGCGCACGCCTTGGAATATCGCAAACAATCTCAGCCCGCCCTGGATTTAATTCGCCGCCTGGGCAGTATGCAAGTTACTAATGATGACTCTTATGCATCATTAATCACGAATATGCAGAAGATCAAGCCGTATATGGGCGTGGCTGGGGAAATGAATGGGCGTGGTCTAAAGACTCTTTATGCAAATAGAGCCCGTCTTGACCAGATGAGATTCGAGCAAGCCCAATCGCATGAGAGCCGGATGAAGCGTATTCTCTTTGGCGTTCTCTTCTTAACCTTTGCCGGTTTTGTGGCGTCAAGTATGTTGGGTCTGGATCTGGCTCGCCGCCTCAATGTTCTTGTCGGCAATGCCTTTCTTTTGCCCCGTGGGCTTCCCTTGGAAAGAAAAGTGAGCGGCAACGACGAGTTGGCCTATCTTGACGACGTCTTGCACGAAGCAGAAGGATATTTGAAAGAGTCGGCCGAGCAACGCAGTCTGATTATGGAGATGGTTGCCCACGACATGCGCTCTCCTTTGATGTCTGCCCAGATTGCTCTTGACCTTTTGACTCAGATGTCTCCACCGACAACCGATGGGGCGAGCCGGCAAGCGGTTACGCTTAAGCGAAACCTCAGTCTGGTCATCAATCTGGTTGATGATTTGCTTACGATAGATCGACTTGAGGCAGGCGCGCTTGAGATTTCCAAAGCACCGCAGGCGGTGACTACCCTGGTTGAAAGTGCGATCGGTTCCGTCGGTGCAATTGCCACGGCCAAAGGCATCAATCTGGTCAATGCTACCAATGCCAGCTCATATGTGATGGCTGATGAGGACAGAATCATTCAAGTGCTGACAAACCTGATTGCCAATGCGATCAAATTTTCGCCGAAGCGCAGCGCCGTAACTATCAACTCGATTGATCAAGAGCGATTCGTGCAAATTTGCGTAGAAGATGAAGGACCGGGCTTGCCGCCAGGATTCGAGAAGACCATTTTTGATAAATTTCAGCAGGTGAAAGGGGAGCAAGCAAAACGCGGATTCGGCCTTGGTCTAACCATTTGCAAAATGTTGGTTGAGCTGCATGGTGGCACAATCAAAGCCGCGCGGTTGGCGGAGCGGGGCAGTAAATTTTGCTTTTGGCTGCCGATCTGCACGGCAACAGAGAAAGAGCGCTGGCTCAAAAGCGAAGAACCTCGCGAAGAACCTCGCGACACTACATGATCGGGGATCCAATGCTGCACAGAAATATCATTGCCACGAAAATAAAATATCAAGCCTTAGCCGCGCTCTTTTTGCCTATCGTCTTGCCAGTGCTCTGTCTGTGCATGCTCTTCCAGCTAATGAGTCACTTCGAAGCCATGAGTCTTGAAGAAAAGCGGCTCAGCACGTTCAATTCACTGGCTGAGCGCGAGATGGTTTTAGGCGTCACTGCCCTTGGCGGCTACTTAACCTATGCTGTGACCGGCGATCGAAATCATGCTAGACAAGGCCACAAAATTCTAGAACAGGTGAGGGTGAATCTGGATGAAATGACCAAAATAGCAGGTGACGACCCAAGATTGATCAGGGAATTGAAAGGATTTCGCGATCAAATGGATACCGAGTTTGCCTCGATGGAGTCTCTTGGCACCATCAAGGCTGGAGATGCAGAATCTATGTCGGCTTATACCGAGGTTATGCACAACATCAAAATGTTCAGAGCGTTCGTTCGCACAGCATTTGCCTCAAATGAACATGTGTCTGCTTTGATGGAAGAGAATCAGGAACAGTTGGATTTGGCCCGGCAACAAGAAGCGCGATCAAATGAAGTGAGCAAGCAATGGATCATCGGCTTTCTCATCTTCGACATCATTTTGTCGCTTGGCACAGTGCTCTGGTTGGCACAAAACATTACCAGGCGCCTGGATGTGCTTGTCGACAACGCCCACAGATTGCCGCGCGGTGTGGCGCTTGAGCAGCGGGTTTCCGGTGTTGATGAGTTGGCTTATCTCGATACCGTATTGCACGAAGCAGATAGTTACTTGCGCGAGGCTAAGGAAGCGCGAGGACTTTTAATGGAGATGGTCGCCCATGATATGCGCTCTCCCTTGATGGCCGCGCAAATTGCTCTTGATCTGTTGGCTCAGCTGGCTCCCGATGCACCAGATTCGACTCAGCGCCAGACCAACGCTGTGCGCCGCAACTTGAGCGTAGTGATAAATCTTGTTGATGATCTGCTGACCATAGATCGTCTTGAAGCCGGCGCCTTAGAGTTGGACCGGAAGCCGTGTCAGGTCAAAGAGTTTGTCCAAGATGCAATTATCAGCGTAAACGCTCTGGCGGTGGCAAAGGGCATAACCCTGGCTGAAAGCTGCGATGCCGATCTTAAGGTTCTTGCCGATCACGACCGGATTGTCCAGGTAGTCACCAATCTGATCACAAACGCGATTAAGTTTTCACCAAAGGGAAGCACGGTAAGCGTTTCAGCAGAGAAAGCGAACCCATATGTGAGAATCTGCGTGCAAGATCAGGGTCCGGGCTTGCCACCAGGGATGGAGGCAAAGATTTTTGAGAAGTTCCAGCAAGTAGAGAAGGCGCACTCAAAACGCGGCTACGGACTGGGATTGACTATATGCAAAATGCTGACGGAGCTTCACGGTGGCACGATACGGGCACAAAATCTGGCGCAGGGCGGTAGCAAGTTTTGCTTTTCCTTGCCGTTAAGCTAAGGAATCCGGGAGCGCAAGGGTCTCGCCTGCTTCGAGCCCGGGAGCGCAAGGGTCTCGCCTGCTTCGAGCCGCTAATGAAGCGGCTTGAGCATATCGAGTTTGTCCATGTTTCGACTTTCGGGCTCGTATAACTGGATACTAATGCCAGGCATTTGCTCCTGCACAGCGTTAATGGCAGTCAAAGAGTATTTTGGCTTGTCGAACCAGATGGTTTTGATCGATGATCCTTTCAACAGTAAAAGATCCTCAGCCTTAAATGGACATTCCATTAGATCCACGAAAATGAGTCCAGGTTTGTTTCTCAGGTATTGCAGGGTGGACTTAGTCAATTTTGCATTGGTGGCAAGAGAAAGCTTTTGCAAGTGCGCTATCTTAACGGCTTGTCGCACGCCATCGTCCGTTAAGCGTGTGCGGATAAGCCGTAGGTCCGTTATTGGTAATTTTTCAAGCTCGGTGTAGGCTGCAGCGGCGAGGACGCTATCCGAAAGGTTGAGTGCGTTCAGGTGTTTTAGAGCAGACAGCGCGCCCAGACCTATCCCTTGCAGATTCGACTGGCTGAGGTCGAGTGCCTCCAGGCGGGGTAGCTTGACCAGGTAAGGAATGCACTTGTCCGTGACTTCAGTGCCTCTCAGACATACCAGGCGTAAACTGCTCAACTGTGGCAGCTCCTTTACCGTGTCATCGGTTGCTTCGAGAAAATTGAATGTAATGCCATCGATAGCGTTGGGCTTGAGTTGTTTCAGCCTTTCTGGATGAACGATCAAGTCATAGTCTGCTTTCAAAAGAAGGAACTTGTCCGGCGGTGCAGCCACAGTGCCCATTGCATTGGCGAAACGAAACGCGCCGCTGAATGGTTGATCGGCAGTGCAAACGGCAGTGTCCAGTTCTCCATACGTGCGCGATCCTGGGAAAGTCACCATGCGCGGTGGCGGCGATTTTACTTTGCCAGAGCCGTGGACGGGAAGCCATCCAGGACCAAATCCAGTGCCCAGGCAAAGCCCAGCCCCCAGGGTCAGGGAGAGTGACTTCAAAGATCTAGTCTCCATCAATCTTGCGCCCTTCAGCTGAACCGACCGCGGCGGCGCTTAACCTCCGCTTCCACTTCGGCTTCGCTTATATTATTGACTTCCATCGGTCCAGCGCAAATTTCACGCCATGGTGCTCCCGCTATGGCTTGGCGAACAATAACTTCCAAAACTTGAGCGCGAACCCCTGACCCGTAGTCGCCGCCGCGGAAGATTTTCGCTATGGCTTGTGCTGCGCCGGCACCAGAGTCTTTCGCTCGATTGATTGGTGGAATCGGCATGATTAGCCGGTCATCGTCGCCCCTTCTGTCTTTAGGAAGAGAAAGAGCGCCGGCACCGGCTGGATCGTCCGGCGTAGGTTGGACAGGCTGGTGGCAATGCTTGCAGATTTTGGCGTCGCATCTGATCAGCTCGGCGCAGAGGTTGCAGTTCATGTAATTGGCAGTAGTGTCAAACTGGCAAGACTTGCAGATGATCGCTGCCTTAGGCAGTTGCTCCTGGCAAAACGGGCAGTTCTTAGTCTCTTTCATCTTATAACCCATTTATCTGCAGTCGGTTGGATTTAGAAGTTAACGGACAAGCAACCTGTGCTTCTTGAAACATACCACAGAGGAATTGGGCATGCTCGCTTGCTTACTTGCAAGAGGCTCTGGAAGATCGCGCACCTCTTCATGGAATGACCACAGCATGGGCTTTTTCAGGCTCTTTTCCTTCAGGGGGGTGATTTCCCCATCGCCCAAATGAGAGTCTGGGGTTAATCTATAAATCCCTGATGGGACCGAGGAAGTTTTGATGCGACCCTTAGATGTATACACGGAAAAAAGCGCCAGAGACGGAAATCAAGATAAGCAAGCGTGCAGCGCAGCTTTCTTGAGCGAAGTGCACTCAATGGGCTGGCAGCGCGCGGTGCAAAAGCATGACAAGGAAGATAAATCCGGAGGCAATGACAAGACTGTAAGAGCCAAATCATTGGCAGACTTAAACAGTGCAGCCGGCATGGGCCAGCGAGATAAGTTCGCTCTGGCATCGATCGCTTTCTGCTCGCCTTTGATGCTTTTGGGACTGGGAGCGGCCTTGAGCATAGCCGACAACTTCCGCTCCTTCGGCAAAGGAGCTGACTTGAAGGATCGGCCGCAGCGACGAGTGCGTCAAGATGTGGTTGAGAAAGCCGATGTGCCTGTGAAGAAAACCATGTTGTCGATGGCACCTTCTGAAGTGCCCAGCCTGCGCACGGAAGCGCGCAAATCAAAATTGGATTATGGCAATCGAAAAGAGAATGTTTTATATCCATCCAACGGCGTGTGGCGACAACCTGATCCCGAACGCTCCTGGGTGAAAACGAGCAAGTTGGTCAAACGCAAACTACAATTGGCCAGCCAGCTGGAAAAATTCCGGGGCATGATGGATCTCAGCATGGTATCGGCGATAGTGTCAAAGATCGAGCGTCTCGATAAAGAGCTAAAGAAGATGGGCTGCTAGTCTGGGCTGCTAGTCTGGTTTGTAAGGTTTTGGGCAACGAGAATCGGTTGGTATGTTTGGCATGCCGACCGATTTCTGGCTTTTAGCTTTGCGCACTATTGCTGGTGCCTTCAACACCTCAGTCGCCATTGCAAGCGCATGACAGCTTTGCCATGAATCCGCCACTGTCCAGCCATGAATCCGCCATTGCCCAGCCATAACTCCGCCATTGCCGTCACCCATTATTGTGGGACATTCTTGAGGAGTATTCTCATGGTTTTTATAAGTTCAGACGGGCAAAGCGACGGCAAGTCGGCTTACGATGGTTTTGCACAGGCTGCTGGTGACGGCACTGCAGTCAGTCAAGTTGCTGATTGGGGCAACCTGCACCACGCAGATGTACATCGCTTGAAGACGGCCGGTGGCGTTGCCGGCTCGGTAAGCTACGTCGCCTTCGACAAGGAAGGTCACGCGAGTACGCTAGACTTCGGCAGCGGCGGTGACTATGGCAGCGGCGGTGACTATGGCACGGCTGTCTCCAAAAAAGGTTCCCATGGCGGGACCGTCTACAAAATGGAAGGTGGCAGAGCGGGATTGAGTTCGGCTTACGACGACCAGGACGGTTTGTATGCAGCCAGCGGCGGTATGGGAGATGGTGCTGCCAGAGACGGTGGTGTGCGAGCCAGCAACGCAGCCGTGGATGATCTGGCTTACGACGATCCGGCTAGACTTTATCTGCCTGGTGGAAGCGGCAGCATGAGAGATGGTATGAAAGATGGTGGTCTGAGAGCCAGCAACGCAGCCGTGGATGATCTGGCTTACGACGATCCGGCTAGACTCTATCTGACCGGTCAAAGCGATGGACTGAAAGATGGCGGTGTGAGAGCTAGCGGTCTGAGACGAAGCAAAACAGCCTCTAACGCCGTTTTTTACGAGCAGGGAAAACAAGGTTATGGTTCGAATTCTTCGTGGGAAGACGTGTAGTCAGCCGTCCGGTATGTCTTTTTGATTTTTTGTATCGTGTATCGATACACGATACAGGGAGCGGAAACTAACTGAGTCCGGAATGGAAGCACTGAACTAGCTCTCTGGTTTCCTGTAGAGGATGTGGATGCCCGATGAACAATTCTGTGCACGTAGAAACAATTCCGTAAAGGCAGTGCCAGCTAGGCATGTCGGTCTTTATACCCTGTATCGTGTATCGATACACGATACAGGCAACGCTAATGGGATAAACGGCGTGGTGATTTCTCCAGTAAATGGTGATTTCTCAAGTAAAATATGCGGGAACATCGACCTCCGGTGAGCGTCGGCCGAATTGAATGGGTTTCAAGAGAAGGGTCGGTGAGAAGTCAGTTAGCCCGATTGCTGCTATTGGCGCGCAGGCTTCCAGCCTGGTTCGGCGTATTGCTTTGCCTGGTGGCAATGTCATCGCCAGTATTTGGCCAGGGTCAGATGCCTGCCGCGGCTCCGGATTTTCGCCAGGCGGCTCCGGATCGTCAGGCGGCTCTGGATCTTCGTCAGGCACCAGATCGTCACGCTCCGGACCTTCGCCAGGCAGTTGCTGCACCGGGCACGGGCACTACTGCACCAGCCAATACTGCGGCCACCACTGCACCCAATAGTGCACCGTCCTTTAATGATACCACTGGCAGTGCTGGTGTGACGAGAGTGTCAGTGCCATCGCCTGCTTCCGGGCAACCTTTGACCGGTCAGGTAAGCAGCTCCGGCGCTGCAGGCGCAGCTGCTGCTGGCAGAGCGGCACTCACTGGTCAGGTGGGCGTCATTCAAACGCCGCCAGCCTTGAGCGGTGCCACTTCCCAAAATGTGCCCCCGGAAATGTTTCAAGCCTGGCTACAGAAAGCGCATCCTGATTTTGCCCTTTCTGCCGCCAGAAATAGCGAACAGTCTGTTGTTGAAGTTAAAGGGCAATGGGATGATGCCGGCAAAACGTTGCGTATGCTTGGCATACCATACCACCGCATTCGCGCTGGTGACTTACGCGATTTGCCCCTCGATAATGTGAAAGTGCTCGTCGTCAATTGTCCTGGAGACGTTCCCCGCGAGTCATTGCAGAGAATCCGAGATTTCGTAGCCAGAGGCGGCTTTCTGCTGGCTACGGATTGGGCGTTGGATAATCTTGTGCAGAAGGCGTTTCCCGGTTACGTTGAGCCTGACGGCAAACAAAATCATAGAGCGATATACGATGCCGAGTTGGTCAATCCCGAAGGACCATTGTTTGCCAACACTGTCACCAATGCGCACTGGAAGATGGATAAAGAGTCACACATGCTGCGCGTTCTCAAGCCTGGCACAGTGCGAGTTTTAGCGCACAGCACTTACTTGAGCAAGGAAGATCCGGCAAGTGGTGGTGCGCTCGCAGTTGTCTTTCCCTTCGGCAGAGGGCAAGTCATGCATATGCTTGCTCACTTTGACAACAATGCTTTATTCCATTTCGGTAATTCCATGCCTGATCCTGCTCCTGTAATCGGCATCAGCTTACGGCAGGCATTGGCATCAAACTTCATCGTTATGGGGCTGACGCATGAGCGTGCCCGACCCTGATTAGTTGGTTGATCCGTTAAGATCATTCGCTAGAGAACTCAGGTTCAACGTCAACTGATAGCTTCTGGGTGGTAAGGCGTTATGGAGGATGAGAGGATGTCTGTGTCGAAGCAACGGAAATCGAAACGGACCATCAGCATCAAACCGCAGCTTGGTCAAAGGTCGACACGTACGTGAAGAGTCACAAGAAAGATAATGCCAATCGCAGTTCTGTGGTCCAAGAGGCTCTAGAAAAGTGGGTCGCCAAAGAGTTGGAAAAAGAAGAAGAAGCCTATTATTCAGCTCATGCGGCTGAATTGAACGCCGATAGCAAGTCATGGTCACGTATCACGACAGAAGCAGCCACGTACATCTGGGAATGAGCACCTGGACGTAGCACTACTGGCGGTGGAACATGCGACAGAGCAGCTCTGTACCAATGGCACTGGTCATCAGGCGTTCCTTGCCGTCACTGAGCAGGAGTTGCGTCCAGTCAACAAAGCCTCCATCAGCAAGCATGAAGATCTGACCGAGAACGTTTTTCATTTTGATATGGAAGCAAGGACCGACATAATATCCAAGGCCGGTCAATCGGTGCATGTTGAATTCGAAGCGCACATTGTTATGCCGCGCGCGCAATGGAGCGCACACTTCTTGTTCAAGCATGCTTAATTGCGCAATCATGTGTTTTGGCAAGTTGTACTGGGCGAGATCTTCTGCCGGATTAGTCATATTCTTTGGCCATACGGTCGGACATTGCTCAAGCACTTTCGCAGAGCTGCCGGAATCACGTGCTCGCACATTCGCTCTGATGGCATCTCTGTCAATCTCGAACATTGAGCACAGATGCGCAATTACGCGTGTGTCCGACACTTCGACAACGATGTCTTCAAATGCAAATCCAGCCGGTGTCAGGTTGCGCACAAGTGAGAGGTAGCAGCCAATATGCTCTTGCAGAGCGGCAACCTCGAACGAAAACGAGCCGGTATCGCGCCCGGCGCTAACTAAGCTGAATAACTTGAAGTGCGCGGTGAAGCCAGGATTTGTTGGTAAAGGGAAGCGCACCACACGTTGATTGGTGCACATGCGCATGATCTGTTTTTTTTGCGTGGGATTCTTGCGGCGTCGAGCGCACTCAAGCGCCAAACCTATGGTTGGATCAGAAGCACACTCAAAGGCTCTTACTGTGCTCAGCACATTTGCTTGATCCAATCCAGTTAAAACTGTTACTGCTCCCGACGGGATCAGTGGTGACAACTCGATTGCTTCAAACTCGATTGCTGTCTCATAGGTTATGCCTTCCAGCCTATTCAACAATCGTCCATCCAGATCGCAAGTCTTGCTAAGCGAGTTGGCGTGCGCCAGATCGGGTGGTTCGATCTTTGCAACGCGCCGCTTTATCACCGCCAGCAAGAGAGAATGAAGATCCGAACCCGGCAACTTGTCAGCCAGGATTTCAGCCAAATCCGGTATGCCCAGCTCTCTGGCGATGCGCTTTGAAATTGCTTCGTTAGTCAAATGTCTTGCTCCTGTTCAAGAATTGCTCATTATGACTGATCTCTTCAATGCAGGCACCATAATCGCACTGCGGATTGATTCCGGACCGATCCGTTTGATGTCACCACAGGTGGGGCTCATTGATGCACTTGCGCCAGGTCATGGACCCTGCGCCCGCACCCGCGAGCGGTGCCTGCATGCTCGGTGTGCGTAGGCTGAAACGCTGATGGAAGGCGGGAAACGGGCGAAACTTCGCCATAACTTCGCCATCGCTTGCGATTCATGATTGTGGAAATCCTCATGAGGTATTCTCAGATGATACAGGTTCCTAGAAATTCAGAAGTGACGCAACGGAGCGGAAGTGACAGCTCCGGCGATGCATCCACTCATCAAACGGCAAGTGGAATTTACCAAGCGGCTGACTGGGGCAATTTGAAATCAGCGGATATGACAAACCGTTTGATGACAACATCAGGCGGTATGCCTGAAGGAAGTGTGGCCTACGATAACAGCGGGCAAGCAAAATATCTAGATTTCGGTCCAGGCGGCAACGGTGATCTGAACAAGTACAAGGGCTTGCCGGGCGGAGATGGCGGCGAAGCCGGAGGGGAAGGAGGCGGAGGCGGTGGTCTGGACAACTTCAAGAGCGCAGACGGCCGCAAATTGCAAGGCGGGGACGGTAGTCTGGACAACGCCAAGAGCGCGGACGGCCGCAAATTGCAAGGCGGGGACGGTAGTCTGGACAACGCCAAGAGCGCAGACGGCCGCAAATTGCAAGGCGGGGACGGTAGTCTGGACAACGCCAGGAGCGCAGACGGCCGCAAATTGCAAGGCGGACACGCAGAAGGTAGTTCGGAAGACGACCAGAGCGGCGATGGCAGACTGCAAAACGACAAGAGCCAGAAAAACTTCGCTTCGCAGGACTCGAAAGCTGATCTGGAAAAGAACAAAAAAGACAGTAGCTTGGACAACGCTTCCTCAGCTGGATCTGACAGTATGCTGACGTCCATACTGAACAAAATAGAGAGTCTCTGGAACGGCAGCTCAGGGGCATCAGACGGCAGTCTGACAGCGAGCGCAGGTATGTCGGGAGGCGGAGAAAAGAGTGATTTTGCAACTCAAGCAGGACGCAACTACGCCGACAGTGACGGAGCGTTGAGCGAGCAAAAGCAGGGCGGTTATCGCTCCAGGCAGTTCGGCGGCGATAGATTGAGTGATACGGCCGATACATAGAGCGATCGGACTAGTTTTGCGTCATCTCTCAGTTTGAAACCGGTGGGATGCACAAAATTGAGCGCCTGGGCAAAAGTTTGACATCAGCGGTGCCGGTCGGGCATATTTAAACGACTTGCCAGAGTGGACTATGTCTTTTACGCTCAAACTTTCTCAAAAAGCTCTGCTTTTGATTGCTGTACCGCTGGTTAGCGAAGGAGCATTTCTTCTCATGCTCACTTTAGCCTTCGATAGAGCGAAGGCGGAAGCCGATTCACAAATCCACTCCAAATCCGTGCTTACTGATATCGATCAAATCCTGATTTGTAATTTGGATGGGGCAAAATCTCTGCTGCAGTATAACCGCAGCAAGGGTGCCGAAAGGCGCAAAGAATATGAAGGCGATATTGTTAAAGGAGAGAACGCCCTTGCCTCATTGAAAGCGCTTACGGACACCAATGCGGAAGATTATTCGCCCGTGCATGAGATCGAAGGCTGCTGGCAAGAAGCGAAAGCGATTGGCACTGACATCCTTGCCCAAATGGATGAACACAAAGATGATTTTGAGCGAGGCAGCCAGCTCACCTTGTTGCAGTTCAGAATTTTGGGTGTCAGTGCCCGGCTGAAACGAGCGATTCAGATCCTCGAAAAAATGGAAGACGAACGGGCCAAGCATGTTAGCCATGCATACCGCGATGCGCTGCCGATGATTCTTTTAGCAGGATTCTTGCTTAACGTCGTGGTTGCTCTGGCTCTGGCAGTCAGTTTCATGAGAACTACCGCTTCAAGACTGAAAGTATTGACCGAGAACACGGTCAGACTGACGTCGAATGCCCCTTTGAATGAACCCTTGCAAGGATCGGATGAATTGAAACAAATCGACCAGGTTTTTCACCTGATGGTGGAAGCATTGCAAGAAGCGGCGCGCAAAGAAAGAGCAGTGATTGATAATGCCGTGGATGTTATTTGCTCGATCGATGAGAAACTGACATTTTATGCGTGCAGCCCTGCATCCACAAACGTCTTTGGTTACGAGCCGGAAGAGATGCTGGGGATGCGATTGGTGCAAATTGTGGTGCCTGAAGATTTTGAGAAAACCCGAAAGGAGTTTGAGCGGGTCAAGCAGGATCTCCAGAAGCCGTTTTTTGAGTTTCAGGTTAAGCGCAAAGATGGTGGCATTGCCGATCTGCGCTGCTCGGCGCATTGGTCGACAACTGAAAAATCGTTTTATTGCGTCGCTTCCGATATCACAGCACGCCGCGAAGTTGAGCGGCTGAAACAAGAATTCATATCGATGATGAGTCATGATTTGCGCACGCCTTTGATGTCTATTCAGGCTTCCCTGGCCCTTCTGTCTGCCGGCGCATCGGGCGAGTTACAACCATCGGCAGCCAGGCATGTTGAGGATGCAGAAAGGAATATCGCCTACATCATCAGTTTGATCAACAGTATGATCGATGTCGAACGAATGGATACGGCTAAGTTGCAGATTCACACATATGAACATGATTTGGCTGAAGTGATGGAAACCGCTATTCAGGCAGTACGCAGCTTGGCCGCCAACAAAGGGATACAACTTGTTTGCCAATCGATTGAGGTGAATTTGGAATTTGATGCAGATCGCATTGTTCAAGTATTGATCAATTTGATTTCCAATGCCTTGAAGTTTTCGCCTCGAGGCACCACTATCACTGTTGAAGCAAAGGTACTGGCAGCTGAGGTCGAAATCTGTGTTGCAGATCAAGGTCGGGGCATCCCGGAAGGGGATTTGCCATCTGTTTTCGAACGATTTAAGCAAGTGGAAGAAGCCGACGCCCGGGAGAAGAAGGGCTCCGGTTTAGGATTGGCGATTTGCAAGGCTATCGTAGAAGCGCACGGCGGCACAATCGGCGCTGAGAGCCGCTTAGGCGAGGGCACCACTTTCTGGTTCAGACTTCCGGCGCCGCCTCTCACCGTATCCGGTGCTGCCAGCGCTGCCGCCGCTGCTGAAGGTAAATCTAAAACATAGCGAGCCATGAGGGTGGGCAATGAATCCGCACTTGCCGCTTCTCGCATGGTTGTTGGTGTTGCTGCTAAGTTTGTTACGCGTTACGTAACACGTAACAATTTATTTCAGAAGGCTGATTCCGGAAAGCAAAGCCTATAGGGCGATAGCGTCGGTTGGGATGTTGCGCGTTACGTAATAGGTCACACGCAAAATAGAAAGCAAACCTCCCGAAAGTCCATGTCTGTAAGGATTATAGCGCTTACTGCGGTGTTACGCGTTACGTAACGCGTAACAACTTATAGAAAGGGGAACCATCCTCTTCCATTTTCTTTAGCACCTTGCCACACATGCATAAGTCGTCTTAAGGTTGCGCTGTCGGCTCAAACAGAGTCATTTTCGGCATCTGCGGCGGTGCTTTCACGGCGCCGATATCGACAAGATAATCTCCTACCTGCTTTCTTTCTCGTGCTACTGAATATTTGCTATTTGGCGCCAGGATATTCTCTTGCACCTCCTCTAAAGTAGTGGGGAAATACTCCTGAGTGAGCGCTCTTTTGAACTCCGCAATTGTGTACTTCGTGGCGGCATTCTTGCTCAGATAAGCGAACTCGGCACCGGTATGATGTTCGATGTCGCTGGTTACGTATTTGCTGCAATCCAGCCACATATGCACCAGCGATTGAATGTCTTGGCGACGCCTTTTGAGGATGCTTTCTTTACATACAAAACCGTCAACGTCGGCCGCGCCTAGTGTTTCCATGGTCAAGACCACGCGCCCATGCCGCTTCAAGGCTTCGGTTCGTTGAGTCAAACCGGCAGCGGCTGCGTCCAGACTGCCCTGCTCCGCTGCCAGCAAACCGTCGTTGATGGTGATATCAGTGATGTGCAGTTGTGAGTATGGAACACCCGCTTTGTGGGCAAGCAAAATCAAGAGCATGTCGTTCTGGCTGTTCTTCTGGGCGCCAAGCTTGAAGCTGAGAAATTTGCGCAAAGTGGCAGGGTCGTTGACATTGGCGGGCGTGATCTCGGGAACAGCCGGATTGAAACAGACGAAGCCGCAGCCTTTGAAAACATAGTTGGGATAGACAAACAGAACAGGATCGTCGCTGTTCTTATTCAGATTTTCCACCTTCTGCAAATACTCAGCCAGACTGCCGAAACCCACATCAACAGTTTCTCCTTTGCTGGCCACCGCGGGCAAAATGTCTTCCCATGGTAGGGTGATCAGCTCAATGTCGGTGCCGTATTTCTTCTCCAGACCAAGATTTTTCACGTTCACGATCATGGCAATGTCTTGGTAAGGCGAAATGCCAACCTTCAAGGGTGTTGTGGTGTGAGGATTGGCAGGATCTTGTGGTGCTGAGCTACAGCCTGAGACAATCAGGGAAGAAAAAATGAGCACAAACAAACAGCACAAACGAAGAATAGGATTATCTCCAGTAAACTGCCCGCGTCCAAAAGTGAGTGACGATTTTGTCCAATATCGCATTCAACAGACCAAGCAGGATAGTAGCGAGAAATATTACCTGCATGGCAAATGTAGAGCGAGCCGTCTGCATCAAGTAACCAAGCCCCATCTGCGAGCCCAGAAGTTCAGAGGCGATCACTACACCAAATGCGGTGGCAAGGGAAAACCTCACTGTCGGCAGAAGGGTCTCCATGATTCGCGGAATGGTATACGTCCAGGTCATTGAAGCCGGTGAAATTCCGAAGCTGCGGAAAAGAACTCGATGCTTCTCAGGCATTTCGCTGAGCGCCTGCTGCGTAGCGACAGCAATGTTGAAGGCAATGCCGCAAACAACCAACAGTATGCGCCCGGTTTCAGAAAAGCCGAACCATAAAAGAAAGAAGGGAACGATGGCGATTGCAGGCACTGAGCGCATTGCATCAAGAGCAGGACGCAACAATTTGGAGAGGAGGGTCCACTTGTTAATACAGATTCCCAGTGTGACACCGGCTGCAATGCCAGCCAGAAAGCCAAGGATGAGACGAACGGCAGTATAAAGAGTGTGCAAAGCGACGTTTGGCTCAATCTCCATGCAGGCGCGCAAGACACTGATGGGAGAAGGAAGGTAGCGATCGCTTACATGTAAGAACTCTTTTGTGGCAATCCAGATGGCCGGCAGAAGAAAGATGCCAATCAATGTGACCAGGTGCGGCGCAATGCGGGGTGCAAACCGCGGCGCAAGGCGGGGTACAATCCGCGGCGCAATGCGGGGTGCAATTCGCGTCGTTTCATGCGTTGTTTCAAGCGTTTGCGTCATCACTTTGTGCCCCGCAAAGAAGTGATTGGAAATTCGCCGTCAAACTCAAACACGCTGGCGCCGGATAAAAGAGAAGGATCATCGTGATGATGATTGGACATCACCAGAGTCGTATCTTCCATAAACTCACCCTGCAGGAATGGCACAACGCTCTTTGCTTTGGCACCATCCAGGAAATTGAACGGTTCATCTAGATAGAGATATTTTGGTTTAAACAGGATGGCGCGAAACAGCTCAACCATGCGTCTTTGACCATAAGACATTTGGCACGCCTTGCGATTGACGAAGGATGAGATCAAGCCATACATCGGATGATTCTCAAACTCGGACGGAGCTATCTTTGTCACATGGCGTATGTTTTCGGTGCCGGTAAGCCATGGGAACAGGCTGTCTTCCTGCAACACAAGGCAGCTGCCGGCAGTCGACGGCATCGAAACGAAACTGGTCGGCTCTAAATTTCCGGAGAGGAGCTTGAGCAGCGTAGTCTTTCCGCAACCGGAAGGCCCGCGTAATACGACGGTCTTGTGGTCGCTGGCGAGTATGAACTGAGCGAACACATGCAGACCCTTGTATGAATATGACAATCCTTCAATCGTCAATCCAGTCGCAGCAATCGTCAATCCAGTCGCAGCAATCGTCAACGCAGTCGCATCAATCGTCAATGCAGTCGCATCAATCGTCACTTCGGTTGTTGGGGCGGCGGTTGCCGTCATATTTGTTCATCCGGGAGGCTGGCCAATCTTCACAGAAAGCGGCGTAGTTGGGAATGGTAACTTTCCCCCTGCATTTTGATTTACGAGCAAGAGTTAAGGAGTAAAATGGGCAACTTCCCTTCACCGAATTGGAGAAAGAAATGGCTGAGAAAGTCCTTGTCACTGGGGCCAGTGGTTATATTGGCGGTTCCATTGCTGCACTTTTAGTAAAAAATGGCTATCAGGTCAAAGGACTGACACGCTCTGAAGCAAAAGCCGAAGAACTCCGGTCTCACGGGATCGAACCAGTCATAGGAGAGCTCTCCGATTCCAGTTTAATGGGCAAGTGTGCTGCCGAGGCTGACATAGTTGTTGATGCGGCTGACTCCGACAACGCCGAGGCAGTGACGACATTTCTCGAAGCCCTGGCTGGCAGCAATAAGATTTTTATCCATACCAGCGGCTCCAGCATA
>Ga0182024_10003216_pt1 | contig 39277 bp, 31 predicted proteins | sample P32metaG_FD_120480 | JGI IMG/M metagenome (GOLD analysis project Ga0182024, IMG submission 120480) | Permafrost microbial communities from Stordalen Mire, Sweden - P3-2 metaG (Illumina Assembly) | ecosystem: Environmental > Terrestrial > Soil > Wetlands > Permafrost | place: Sweden: Stordalen...
GACAAATACGCAACCGGCCACCGCGTTGCAAGATCTGAGCGGCCGGGACGAGCATTCCCTTACCGGCGATGCCATGTTCGTGGATCCCGCGCAGGGCGACTACCGGGTGAAGGACGGATCGCCTGCCCTGGCGCTCGGCTTCGTCAACTTCCCCATGGACAATTTTGGAGTTCAGAAACCGGAACTCAAGGCGCTTGCGAAGACACCTTTTTCCGCAACTTCCAGTCAAAGCCAAGAGGCCAAGTATCCCCGGCCGGATGCCGTGAAACAGTGGAACGGAGTTACTCTACGCAATATCCGCGATGAAGGAGAGATGTCGGCCTATGGCCTGCCGGGTGTCACAGGCGTCTTGGTTACGGCAATAGATTCCTCCAGCCCATTTTTGATCACCGGTCTCCGGATAGGTGATGTCCTTTTGGGTGCCGATGGCAAGGATATCAAGAATACGTCTGATCTTCCCAGTCAAAGCGCCTCCTCAATCCGTGTAAGTCGAGATCAACGGGAAATCACTCTCTCCCTCCCAGGTCCAGCGCAATAGCATCCCGAAGCATTTATCTACTTTCGGTCGCGTTTCTCTCTGCGAGCAGCTCCTTCCCAATACTCCCATGAAATCAATATCCTCCTGGACCACCGCCAGCCTGTCTGGCCTCCTCTATCTCGTCATCTTTGCCGCAACGTTCTTCTCCGATGTGATAGACACTTCGGCGCAGGATGCCTCTGCCTCAATGGGCTTCGACGGTTCGAGAACCGACTGGCATGGATTCGATCGCTACGACTTCATGATGGACGAACAGACTCTGGATATTGAGCCCTGCGCGCCACCGGCCGGCGAAGGAACCGGAGTCCAGGCCCCTGCCCCCGGCAAGCGGCGCTGCATCGTGGTCGTCCCCAAACAGCCCGCCCCCGGCAATCCGTGGTCCTGGCGGGGATGCTATTGGGACTTCGCGCCGCAAACCGAAATCAATCTGCTCAACCGGGGCTTCTACGTCACTTTCGTTTCCCCCGATCCCGGCAAACCGTGGGATGCCTGGTATGCCTTCCTCACGGGAAAGCATGGCTTTTCCCCCAAGCCGGCTTTCGTCGGCATGAGCAAGGGCGGGGTCAACGCCTACGCCTGGGCCACCAAGAATCCTGACAAAGTCTCCTGCATCTACGCGGATAATCCCGCTCTCTATCCGCAAGATTTTGCGAACGTCGGGGAACTTGCCAAAAACGACGTGCCTTTGCTGCACCTCTGCGGCAGTCTCGATTATCTCTTCTACCATCACACACTGCCGGTCGAGAACCTTTACCATCAGCTCGGTGGCCGCATCACGGTGATGGTCAAGGACGGCTCGCCTCATCACCCGCACAGCCTCAATGATCCAAAGATCGTTTCGGATTGGATCGTACAAAACACTCAGCCCGATAGCAGCACACCGTTTACGTTGCCCGGGCTGACTTTGATAAAATCCCATTATTACAGCTTCGAAAATACCTATTCCTTTTTTCCCAAGGAGTCCATGTACATCACCTGTCGCGGACCCTTGTTCACTGACTGCTATGACCGTTATGATGCCAAATTTGGCGATGACTGGCAATTGACCGGCGTCACCGTCATCGTGCCGAAAACTCCTGCGCCAGGAAATCCATGGGTGTACCGCGGTGACCGCATCAACCGGGCCGAGCCATCCGCCGTCGACCTGGGTTTACTGGCGAAGGGCTTCTACATTGTGGCCGCGCCTCTCGACTTGGGGGCAGGCCCGGACCAGAAGGAGTGGGATGCTACTTACAAGCTTCTGACAGATAACGGATTTTCCAAAAAGCCCGCTCTGGAAGGCGCGGGAACGGGAGCCGGGGAGGCCTATGCGTGGGCCATCACCAACCCCGACAAGGTCTCCTGCATTTACGCGGAGAATCCTCTCCTGCACAGCATCATGTTCCCCCACCTCGCACCGATCGACAATCTGGACGCGCTGGCCAGGGCGCAAATTCCCATCCTCCATGTCTGCGGCGCGCTCGATCCCCTGCTCGCCGATAACTCGGACAAGGTCGAGCAACAATACAAGCAGCTCGGCGGACAGATTACCGTGATCAAGAAAGATGGCGTCGGTCATTATCCGCTCGGCCCCATCGATCCCCAACCGGTCATCGATTTCATAGCTCAGAACGGTGCGAAGTAACGGCAATTGCTCGCATTTCCCTCAACCTGAAGAATCCTGTTGCCGATCAGTTTTTCCCCGGCACATGTGTCCGATCTTTGCCATTAGCCGAAATGAACCGCCTCTTCAGCCATTCCCGCAATGGCTCGTCATAAAATCGCAGGCACACATACGCCAGTGCCAAGCTGCCAAAGAATACGAGAAGGGCATATGGATACGTTTGGTTCAGCGTGGGCAACGACGTCAACTTGACTTCCAGCGTTTTCATCAAGACGCCTTTGGAAATCGACGCCACGGGCGAAATCGCGACGGTTTCGGGCGGCAGCCACGATTTTGCCGGCAGCCACGGCTCGCTCACCATTATCGGCCTCGTCGAAATTTCGGGCACCAACGACTACAGTGGTGGCACGACCGTCGGCAACGTCGGCACGCTCCAGGGCGCCTCCGCCAATGCCTTCAGCGCGAACTCGATTTATACGCTCGATTCTTCCGGCTCGCTGGCCTTGGGCGGATTCGACCAGACGATCGGCGGGCTGCAGGGCACGGGCGGGGTCGACAACGACAGCATGAGCGGCATGCCGCAGGATGCGACCCTCACCATTGATTCGACCAGCACCGCAACACCGAGTCGGTCGTGCTGGGTGCTGATTACCGGTTCACGCCTCACCTCCTCGTCGGATTGACCGCAAGCTACGCGCACACCGACGCCACGCTGGATGACAACGGCAGCTCGGCCACGGTGGACAATTACTCGCCCGGCTTCTACGCGAGCTATGCCGACAAGGCTGATACGCCAACCTCTCCGGCAATTATTTGCATAATGCCTACACGCAGGACCGGGTCATCGGCATCCTCGGCCAGACCGCCAGCAGCGCCCCGCAGGGCAATGAAGGCGTGGCCAATCTCGACGGCGGCTACGACTTTCACCGTGGCGCGTTCACCTTCGGCCCACTGGCTGGAATCCAGTACACGCACCTGAGCGTGGATGGCTACAACGAGAGCGGTTCCGTGGCGGATCTTTCCGTCGGCGATAGCGAATCGGATTCCTTGCGCAGCCGCCTCGGCGCCCATGCCAGCTATGCGTTCTCCCGGGACGGGATCAACTTCACACCCCATCGTGACGCGAGCTGGCAGCACGAGTTCCTCGACCAGAGCCGAGGCATCACCAGCCAGTTTAATGGCTTCGGCGGTGGTTCGTTCAACGTACAGACGACCAATCCCAGCCGCGAGTCGGCGTTGATCGATGCCGGCTTTGATGCCGATCTCAACCGCACCGTGACGGTTTTCACCGATTATACGTCCAGGCCGGGCAGGAAAACTACTTCGGCCAGCCCGTGCAGGCCGGTGTGAAGATTGGATTCTAACTCGAAAGACGCGCCTTGATGGCGGGACCGCAATTTCCGGATGATGCCTGGTAGCTCATCCAGTGAAGAAGGTCCCTTTGCGTGACAACGTGACAATTTTTCGTTCCAATCTGTTCCACTTTATTCCAAGCCGCCGCTGATCGAGTTCCGAAATGCACAAAACTCTGAGTCTGCTTCGCGAGAGTCGTGGCCGGATGAAACGGTCTACGCGAACTCCAATTCCGATGGCTCGTTGCCGTAAACACCCATTTTCCACTGTTTTGGGATGAACGCTGTAACGGGCGATTCGAGTCCTAGCGCGGCAGCTTCTTCAGGGGTAAAGTTGTTCAACGGCGCGAGAAAAAGCGCGAACTACCCCGCAGGCTCGATGAAAATTCAAAGCCACCCGCAGCGCGATCGAGCCTGGCAGGAATTGCACACGCGTCCGTTTGTGCGGTTTACCGCGCCGGCCGATGTCTTGCATCTCGCCTTTCTCGGCGGCGAGGAAACGAACCAGGCTGACGACGAAAATCGTGCGCACCTGATCGAGGCGATGAGCCTCGTGGCAACCTATGAATCGCCCAAGCACAGTATTCACGCGGTTACGCTCAACGAGCTTGGCCGATTGGTACTCTGCTGGGAACGCCACAGCGAATACACCGCCTTCACCTTCTTTTTTTACGAACTCAAAAAAAAGTTTCAACCATTCGGGTTCGATTTTGAGAAGGTGCTTCCGTCCGGATGGCTGCAAAGCCTCGGTGACGTTCCTCTGGTGGCGACGCAGATCGCGGTGGGACGACGCGATGAAATGCCCAACACGCTGGACAGCCTGACGACGTTATTCGAGGGGCATACCATCAACGGCAGCCAGATCATGGCCGGCCTCGGCGAGGCGTGGACTTGTTACCGCACCCACGGGGACGGGTTGGGGCGCATCGCCGTCGTCGTCAACACGATGTCGGCGCAGGAAATCGGCCGGACTGTGCAACGGCTCGTCGCCATTGAGGATTACTATCACCTGGCACTTCTTTCGGCGCCGCTGGCCAGTGAGATCCAGCCGGAATTGATTGCGGCGGAGGACCTCATGGTCGAGGAGATGGATAAACTGTACAAGGCGGCTTCGGTCGAGGAGAAGCGGGCGGTTCTCAACACGTTGCTTTCACTCGCAGCCGAGGTGGAGCATCTCCGGGCGCGCATCGCCAAACGCTTCGGCGGGTCGATCGCTTACTTCTCGCTGCTCAAAGCCCGTTTCGATGAGCTGCGCGAAGCCAAGATCGACCACGTGTTGCCGCTGGACCGCTTCGTCATGCGCCGCCTTGTTCCGGCCATCGACACGTGCCGAAGCACGCACCGCCGTTTGATCAGTCTTTCCGAGCGGATCAACAGCGCGGCGGAACTCCTGCGCACCAGCGTTGAGTTGATCGTGCAGGAACAAAACCTGCGGCTGTTGGAAAGTGCCAATCAAAAAGCTCACCTGCAACTTCGATTACAGCAGTCAGTCGAGGCTCTATCGGTGGTGGTCATCAGCTATTACGCGCTCGGTCTGCTGGGACATCTGCTAGACGGAGTCGAAAGCACCGGCATGGGCCTGAACGTAAAGCTCACATTAGGCATCGCGACGCCAATCGTGTTGGCGGCCGTCTGGATCATCGTGCACCGGGTCAGAAAGCAATTTCGCTGATATCTAAATCAGGCGAAATCACGCCGAGGTTTCCTCGCCTCCTGGAACTCCAGCACGGGAAAGCCCGAACGGGCCATGGCTCTCAAGGAGCTTGGCCGGATTAATCCAACCAGAGCGGGCGCCTTTGATCTAATCCATGCTTCAGAGGCAGCGGCCGCCGTCGACCTTGAGGCAGACGCCGGTGATGAAATCCGCTTCGTCACTGGCGAGGAAGGCGCAGGCCTTGGCGATGTCGAGGGGAGCGGTCAATCGTCATGCTGAAATCAATGGCGCTCATGATCCCATCCCAAAATCCTCATGGATCACTTCCTTGATGGACTGACCGCGCGCTGCCTATGGCGCGCCGAATATCTCGTTCACATGGACTGAGGTCAGGAATTCCTTGCAGCTCGCGATCGCCCCTTCAGCCGACCGGGGGCGCCTGCCCGAAGTGTGGCATGGCTCATGATGGAACTTCGCTTAAAGAAAGTCGCACAATTCATACTCCGTCCGGCTTGTGCTGGGCGGGGTTTTTAGTGCCAACCCATGGGCTACTGCGTCAGGTTGTGTTTGGCGGCATCGCCTTTCCTCATGTGGCTTGAATGTCAGCCACCTTTCGCAATGAAACCGGGAACCCCGGTCTGGACCACCGAGTTGAGCCTGCTTCTGGTTTGAATTCGGTTGATCTCGTCAACTGCGTCTTCGGGAATTCCAGAGATGTTGTAGTTCTCGTGAATTCGCTCCGGAGTTTTCGAGGTGGTAAGGATGGCCGTTCCACGTTGGATCGCCCAGGCGAGCAGGACTTGGGCGGGAGTCCGAGAGGTCTGTTGGGCAATGGCCAGAACTGCCGGATCTTCCAAGGGGCCAGGTCGCATTCCGTGGCCCAATGGCGCAAACGCCAATAAGACGATGCCTCTCTGCTTACAGAACTCCAACAGCTCCGTTTGAGGCAAATACGGATGCGATTCGACCTGAACCACGGCCGGTTTGATCCTTGCAGCTTCATAGACAGGGACCAGTTTTTCGAGAGTGACATCGGACAAGCCAATGGCCCTGCACTTGTCCTTCTCGGCGAGGCTTTCCATCGCTCTCCAAGTCTCGAGCAGAGTTACACCGTCATCATAAATGATGTTACCATTTTGATCGCGGGGATCGAAGTTATCTCCCGGTTGGAACGCAAAGGGGGTGTGGATCAGGTATAGATCCACGTAACGGATTCCAAGGCGCTCGCAACTCGCGTCGAATGCTGGTTCAACCCGTTCTGGCCAATGATTGGTATTCCACAGCTTCGTCGTGATGAATACGTCCTCACGAGCTATTGCCCCAGTTGCGAACTCTGCTCGTAAGGACTCACCCACCTCTCGTTCATTTCGGTATCGTTCCGCACAATCGAAGTGACGAAATCCGGCCCTTAATGCGTTGGTGGTTGCACTCTTCGTTTCAGCAGGATCCGGGATCAAAGTTCCGAATCCCAGAGCCGGGATTGCCCCAGAACCAAAGTTAAGGGGAATTTTTGCAAAACGAAGGTCCGTAGAATGATGAGTATCATTTTCTGAATTCTGGATCGTGTTCATGGGAGGATTGCCTTTGGGTCCGTTGTTGGGAGTGCGGATAGCGGAGATTTATGCGAGGACGCGAGTGATACCGAGTTTTTGCATTTGGAGGTTTGTTCAAACTCGAAAGAAAGACACTCACGATCGTATGCCCGGCAGGCTTTATGATCGAGGCTGGGTGGCAAAGGTGATGGTGGCCTTCACCGTTATTGTCGCCGTGGTGCTGATCGCCACGGCCATCATCTTACCCCATCATGGCTGACGGACAAGAATTGACTCCACCGCAGGCTCGAGCCGACAACTCAGAAAGTTTGGCTGCGATATCTTTGATCGGCAGACAGTAGTCCACAGCGCCCGTCGCGAGGACGGCTTCGGGCATGCCGGGGCATTGTGCCTCCTCGGGTTCCTGGGCGATGGTGGCTCCGCCTGCATTCCGGATAGCGAGCAGGCCCGCGACTCCATCGTGCATGGTGCCGCTCAAGATGACACCGATGGACCGGGATCCATGAGATTTTGCCGTGCTTTCAAATAGTTCGTCAATCGAGGGAATCCAATGTTCCCGCTTCGGAGCATTTAGTGCAGACACACCTATTGTGCTTGAATTCACGACGAGATGGCGTCGCGGCCGAGACACATAGATCCCTTTTTGGATTTTCTCGCCGTCTTCCACAAATCGAACGTTGTGGCTGTCACACGCCGTCAGGATTTCATCGAGAATGCTATCAGGGCCGGTATGGAGAACGATATACATGGGCACAGGTAATGGCGCCGGCAACGCCTTGACGAGTTCGCACAGCGCCTTAACCCCTCCGGCCGAAGCCCCGACGACAATGACGCGCCCCGTCATTTCATGGGAGCGTCCCTTGCTAAACCTCTGCCTCCCAAGGGAGTTCATCCCTCGGTTACCTTCTGCCCAGAACGCCGGTAAAGAACAGAATCAGACAAATCAACAAGATGAGTCCAAACCCACCTCCGCCCACCAGCGGTCCGCCGAAGTAAAATCCGCCGCCGCCAAACAAGAGCATCAACACAATAAGTATAACGAGTAGATTCATATGGATACTTTAGTACACAGCGGAATAGCTACCAATGGGGTCTTTACCCCACGGACGGTTGAGTCACGGACGAGAGCTTTCTTCATCCAGACTACTTCAAGGCACTGCGTCAGAATGGAGTCGCCCATGCGTTCAACAGCTGGTCTCGAATGCCACCAGAGTCAGGCTCGGACACTCAAGAGGATAAATCGATGTCGGAGGAACCCATTTGCTTGCAATCAAAGTTCTTCTAAGCTGAAGAGTTGATCCGAAGTCGGAAGTCATCGTCCCACGCAGGGGGATGGCGAACGAAGAATCCACCATCCGATGCATCACAAAATCATCCAGCAGCAGCCAAAGACTTACGTGCTTATTTTCGATACCGGAGATGAGCTTGCGTCGGGTCTGAAGAAGTTCGCCAGCGAGTTCAATTTGTCAGCGGCCAGTTTCACGGCGATCGGAGCGCTTTCGTCGGTCAAGCTCGGATGGTTTGATTGGACGACCAAGAAATACAAGGCCGCGGTGGAGTTGGAGGAACAGGTGGAGCTGCTCTCGCTCATCGGCGATATCGCGCTGAAGGATGGCGAGCCTCAGGTGCACGCGCACGTCGTCATCGGAAAGTCAGACGGGACCGCTCACGGTGGGCATCTGCTGAAGGCGGTCGTCCGCCCCACGTGCGAGGTCGTGCTGACCGAAAGCCCGGCTCATCTGCAAAAGCAATTCGATTCGGAATCGGGCCTGGCGCTTATCCGGCTGTAAGCGCGCTCGAGGCCGATGATTTCCGGCCTGAGCCTGGAGGGCCTTTTGGATCACCTCGGCCAAGTGAAGGGGCTTCCGATCGGTTGCTGTTCGATCTGCTCCCGGCAACTGAAGCCGTCGGCCTCAAGTTTTCTGTCAGCGATGAAATTTCCATCCGCAAACACATGCCCCAGAATCATACCATGAACGAGCACTCCATTACTTCGCAGCCCCTCACGCCGATCCCCGCTGACAATCCAGAGCGTCCGCTTAAAGTGGCGCGTCCCAACACGGACCAAAGCCTGCCGCACATCGGCCTCGTCGGTGATACCTACACCGTCCTGCTCTCCGGCGATGACACCAACGGCCGATACTGCCTGATTGATATGCACATCCCACCCGGAGGCGGCCCGCCTCCTCATCGCCACGATTTTGAGGAATCGTTTACCCTGCTCGAAGGCGAAATCGAAGCCACGTTTCGCGGCGAGAAATCGACGGTGCGGGCGGGCGAAACCCTGAGTATTCCCGCGAACGCGCCGCATTCGTTCACCAATGCTTCCAAGGGAAACGTGCGCCTGTTGTGCCTATGCGCACCCGCAGGTCAGGAAGAATTCTTTGCCCAAGTTGGCGTAGTAGTGGCAACCCGTACGACTGCGCCCCCGAAGCTCGACCAAGAGGCGCAGGCAGCCTCCATGAAGATCGCCAAGGACCTTATGCCCAAGTATCGAACGGAGATGGTCAAGCCCGGCCCCATAGAAGTCATCGAGAAACTTTTCAAATAGTCGCCTGCGTACTTCAAACCTCGAAACCCAGGTTCTCAGGACTTTGAAGTGGATAACTGCCGACAAAGAAGTGTAAGCCTTAAGGCAGAGGCACTGACGACCGACAACTGTCAAGTAAGCTGTCAAGTTGGAGGGTCCCTCCAATACTCGCCATTTCTTGCTCGAATAGTTTGCGATTGGTAAAAATGGATTCTCTGGCAATTGCCAGAGGATTTGCCAGAGAGCTCGCCGGCAACGGCGGAGCACTAATAACTTCACGCCGATCCTGGCTTACTCGATGTCCACTCACTCACGAGTGGAGGCGAGAACCGGATAGCCTGTTTGTCTGAAAGGACACTCAAGACCCGGCCGCTGGCTGATAACCGCTCGAACTCGATCATCGTCTTCGGCGCGCCGGACGCGGTCGCGCGCATCAACAGCATGGTCGATCAGCTCGACCGCAAGCCGCTGCAGGTTTATCTCGCAACCGTGATCGGCCAGTTGACACGAGCGCGGGAAAGCATCTTTTGTAAGCCACCACTCGTAGAGCCGATTCATGGCCAATCAACATCCTCAGCGCAAAGAGGGGATGGAATCAATGCTGTTCCGTTCCTGTATTTTTATGAAGCAAGTTGCCGATTCCAACCTAAGCGTACTCGTGGCCATGCATAAATTATGACGATCCTGTGACATTTGAATTTTCTGATGTTTATGCAATGGCATTTCATTCTGCCGCAAGTTACAGGTAGCCGATGAAAAGGTTTTTGAGTGTCGTTCTGGCTGAAGTGGTCTTGTTTGGCCTCTCTTATTCCCCTTCCTGGGGAGACATGGCCACGCAGCCGGCGTCGCCTCCGATCGCTGTTTCCAGCAATCCTCCTCCTAAACCTGTCTATCTGACGGGCCATGAAAAAGTTTGGAGCGATTTTCCGAAAAGCCCGGCTTTGGGTTCGCAAGTGGATCAGCTTGATCTGCAGACAATTCTTTCGGTACAGGATTCACGCACGATCGATCAAAAGAACGAGGCGATCAGGGACCAGCATTATTTGATAACATTGATGACCGATGTGATCGATTCGTCCTTCAAAATAAAATATCCCCACACCTTCATGGTGCTCGAACAAGCGAACAAGGATTCCTCTTTCATCACGTCCATGTTGAAAAACGAAAATGCCCGTTTAAGGCCTTACGAACAGCATCCGGATTTGGTACATCCGTTATTTTCGACGGATGGATATAGTTATCCCAGCGGACATGCGTCGGGGATGGATCTCCAGGCGCATATCCTGGCCACGCTGTTTCACACCAACGGTCAGGATTCATTGTTATTCAAGCGGGCTCGCGAAATCGCAGATAGCCGGGTCGTCGCCGGGGTCCATTATCCGAGTGACGTCAAGGAAGGACAGGCCTTGGGCGATCTGCTTTTCACCGAACTCGAATCGAATCCCAAATTCAAGCATGCGCTGCACGCAGCTGCGAAGGCGGATCACATTCCCACGATATAGATCTGAATCATCCCACCCATCGAATACATGAATTCTGAAGCAGATGAGACAATGAGCTTTCCCATGACTCGTCGCCGCTTGCTTGGCTACGCCGCGGGAGTCGCTGCCACCACGCTTGCCTCGACGTTTTTACCGCCCAATCTCCGGCGCGCATTGGCCGAGGCTCCTCCCACCAGCGGATCATTCAAGGACATCAAGCATGTGGTCCTGCTCATGCAGGAGAATCGCTCGTTTGATCACTATTTCGGCACGCTGGCCGGCGTCCGTGGATTCGGCGACCCCAATGCGTTGCGGTTGGACAATGGTAAATCGGTCTTCTATCAACCCGACGCGCTCAGCCCGGACGGTTACCTGCTGCCGTTTCATCTCGATACCGCCAGCAGCAATGCGCAGAAGCTTCCTTCGACCAATCACGGGTGGGAGGCGCAGCATGAATCCTGGAACAACGGCAAGATGGACAACTGGCTTCCGGCCCATCGCAAGGCGGACAAGGAAAACGGCCCATACGTGATGGGGCATTTTAACCGCTCCGATATTCCCTTTCATTTCGCGCTGGCGGAGGCGTTCACCATCTGCGACGCCTATTATTGTTCCGTCATGGGGCCGACCTATCCGAATCGGTTGTACTGGATGACGGGAATCAATCATCCGCCCGGAACAACCGAAGGGGCGATGATCGTGAACCATCCCCCGCCCGGCGGCGCCAAGTGGAAGACCTACCCCGAACGGCTCGAGGAGGCCGGCGTGAGCTGGAAGGTCTATCATCAGGAGACGAAAAAAGAGATCTCCGAGAAGCAAATGGACACGACGAATTTCGGATTCAACGTGCTCGGCTGTTTCCCGCAATTCCAGTACGCCCCGCTCGATTCCCCGCTCTGCGTCAAGGCGATGATGCCTTCGGCCGCGGATCAATTCCGGCAGGACTGCCTCAATGACGCGCTGCCCGCCGTCTCGTGGCTTTATCCCCCGAGCCACGCGTCGGAACATCCCGACCATATGCCCGCCGCCGGCGCGGCCTTTGTCGCCAGCGTCGTCGACGCCATCGCGGCCAATCCCAAGGTGTGGGCGAAGACCGTCTTCATCCTCAATTACGACGAGAACGACGGCCTTTTCGATCACGTCGCCCCTCCCGTGCCTCCGTCCGGCACGACAGATGAATTCATCGCGGGTCTTCCGATCGGCGGGGGGTTCCGTGTTCCCTGCATCATCGTCTCCCCCTGGACGGCCGGGGGTTGGGTCAGCAGCCAGTCCTTCGATCACACCTCGGTGTTGCAATTTCTCGAAAAATTCACCGGTGTCCGCGAGTCGAATATCAGTGATTGGCGTCGCCAAACGTTCGGCGACCTGACGTCTGCCTTCCGCTTCAACGACGCGCCCGCCGACGCGCCGAAGCTTCCAGACACGGTCGAATGGCTCAAGCTGGCCACGCAGCAGGCCAAGACGCTCCCTCCTCCGGTCGTACCCTCCGCAGACCAGACGGCGCCCACACAGGAACCCGGTTCCCGCAAGCGCACTTCGTCTTCGGCTTCCGCCGTTTGAGGCTGTCGGGCGCGTTCCACGGGGAACGCGCCCGACAGCCTTGCTCCTCCTTCTGAGCGAGCAGGTCGCCGCCGAGATAGCTTACGTTTCGCAGAGCTAATCCCACGCCTTTCGCCTCCGTGAGGCGCTAAGGAGGAAGAGATTAAAATCTCATATAAAAACTCGTTCAGCGTGGATGCAATTATTATATATACCCTATTTTCCGATGCTCATTTACGTCAATCTTGTGACGGAAACGACACATTCATGCTTCCTTTCCATATTTAGAGCTAAATGACTCAAAGACACTGGACATTATTTTTGATCAATGGTCTATATGAGACCCACCTCAATCCATACCAAGAACGATTATATGTACCGCTCTTTCCTCTTCTCTAATAAATCCCTCCTCACGACCGCCGTTGTCTTGTCGACCATGTTTATTGAAAATGATATTCATGCGCAGACCGTCAATTTTTATGTCGCCGAGACGGCAAGCAGCGGGGGCGCAGCATCCCTTGTGGACTACAACTTCAGCACATTGACCAATTCGGCCACCCAGGTGGGCTCGCCTATTGCCTTGACCGGCGTTTTCGGAGGAGCAACTGACACTGAAAGCTCTCTTGAATTATCGGAAGACGGAACCTCGCTGAGTTACGCAGGCTTCACGACTGCGACCAACGGCACGAGCGACGAAGTGCTTTATAACATTGCCGGAGGCACGACGACGACAGCCAAGTTCGCTGGTACCGCACGCTCCAACTACTATGGCACATCGACGGACGGAACTGCCGGCTTTTATATGGGCTCGGGCGCGGATGGCGTTTCATTCGTGGCGCCAGCCGGCGCCAGTCAGACTAAAATTGAAAATACGTCAGGTTTCACTTCTGGTAACACCATCGCATATAATCCCGCCAGCTCTAATCTATATGTTACCCGGAATTCATCATCCAACGGCAATGGAGTCTATACGCCGAGCGCTAATGGAGTGGGGTTGATTCCAACAACCACTCAAACGACTTTTATTGCCCTGTCGGGAGGGACAAACTCGGGCTGGAATGTGAATGATGTCTATAATGGCCTGGGCTTTCTGGGAGCCAATAACCTCTTCGTCGTCGACACGACCGTGAACACGATTGACGTCTTTAACGCCGCGGATGCGACCAAGACGAACGACTGGAACATGACGTTCTCCCTCGCCAACTCAGATCCTTCATTCACCACGACAGAACCCATCGAGCAGCTCTCCGTGGACCAAGTCGATGCGAATGATGCGCTGATTTTCTTTACGACCAACGGATTGGCGGGAACCAGCACGCTGGATGAAGTCTCCTTTAACACCACGACCGGCTTTGGTTCCGTCAACAATCTGGTATCCGGCACTTCGGAGTTTTTCACTGGCGTCGCCGTTATCCAGGCCGCTCCCGAGCCGTCCACCTATGCCCTGATGGGCCTCGGCCTGGGTCTGATGTGCCTCATCTTGAATCGCCGGAAAGTGGGTCGGGACAGCTGCCTGGGCTAAAGCATTTTGCCGGGCACCCTCGAGACGAGCGGCTGCTCCTGGCGAAGGAAGACTCAGCGATTCGACCCGGAGCTATCCGGGTCGAATCGCTGAGTTCTTGAAATAATCAGCCTGGGCCCAGTCGACGAATCAGGCGGCTGCGGTCGCTTGCAAGCAGCAACCCGATGACGTGCGATACCCGAAGATGGAGAAACGAATTATCTGAATGACGATTAGACCTGCTTTCAGAGATCTGCTCGCCCGTGCCCGGCGTCCGCGAGGAGGTTTCACGCTGGTGGAACTCATGGCCGCCATCGCGATCGTCGCGATCCTGACCGTCCTGACGCTTCCGTCCTTCGCGGCCTTAAGCAAGGCCGGCCGATTCAGCTCGGCCGTGGGCGAAGTAAGCGAAACGCTCGACCTGGCCCGCCAGCTCGCCGTGGCCCGCAATACCTACGTCTGGGTCGCCTTCACCGTGCCCGCCTCGCCGACCGATCCGCCCCTGGGCACGCTGGTGCTGGCCTCCACGGATGGCACGAACCCGCTTCCGTCGGATTGGTCGACCTCCGTGTCCCTGCCGGATTCTCGCTTTCTTCTCGTCGCCAAGCGGGCGAGCTACGCGCAGTGCCAATTCCTCGATGCGGGCGCGTTGACAACGAAACAGATTCCCAGTTTACCGGCGCCTGCCGGCGCCGACGCCAACGCCCTCGCCTCCAATCTTTCCTTCACGATGACCACGCCAACAGGGCTGACCACCTTCAACCGGGTGATCGAATATACGCCGTCGGGACTCGCCTATAACGGCCCGAATTCCGTCGCCTTCGTCGAATTTGGACTGCAACCGAGACCGGTTCCCAACGGCCCCACGATCGGCCACGACGTGGCCTGCATCCGCGTCCCCTTCATCACGGGCCGGACTCTGCTTTATCGGCCATGAGAAAGAGACCGGTCACGCGCATGGGAGGGGCCTTCCTCCGCACGGGATGTCGCGCCTTCTCGCTCGTCGAGGTGGTCATGGCGCTGGGCATTTGTGTTTTCGCACTGATCCCGATGATGGGGCTGCTTTCGGCCGGGCTGATCGTCGACCAGGATTCACGGCAGCAAATGCAAGCGGCCGATCTCGCGACATTGCTGGTAACCGAACGGCGCGATGGGCCGACGAATGTCCTGAACTCCGCCATCCTGCCGGCCTTGAATCAAGCTTATCCCCAAAATGCGGTAACGGCCTGGGTCGATTTTGCAGGTTCCTCCAGTTCGCAATCCGGGGCGGCTTTTCGCTTAAGTTATCAGGTGGGAATGGATCCGGCTGATTCCGGGATGGGATTGATTCACGTGCTCTTCACCTGGCCCCCCGGCGCGGACCCGAGCACGGCCCCCGGCCGATACGAGATGACTACCCAGGTCTTGATGCCGCAATGAGGGCCCCTTCCCATCATGCCCGCCGAATCGCTTTCACGCTGGTCGAGATGCTGGTGGCGATGGCCGTGCTGGCGGTCATGCTTTTATTCCTCGGCACGATTGTGACTTCCGTCAGCTCGGTTTCCGGCGGAGCCCGGCAAAATGTCGAGAATTCAAGCAGCGCCCGCGCAATTCTTGATTTAATGAGCCGGGAATTAGCGGCTGGCGTAAGCAGGCCCGACTTGAACCAAACCAATTGGATCACGGTGAGCGAGGCCGGCTCGACCCTGATATTTTACTCGCGAAATACGGGTTCGGCCATCTCCGGAGCGTCGACACCCAATCTCTATCGGCCTCTTTCCTATATCGAGTACACCTGGAGTCATGGTGGCACAAACTCCTATCTCGCCAGGGGAGACCAGGCGGCTCTTTGGTCGGATCCACCTCTCACGAGCATGCCTCTCGGTTATCCCGCGGCGACCCGGACCGCGCCCACCTCCAGTAACGTGTTGGATGGAATCGTTGCGTTTCAAGTGACCTTTCTGCAACAGGACGGCACCTTTTCCGCCGGCTACTCGAGCACAAACACCATCGCAGCGGCCTTATCCGTGGCCCTCGTCGATCCTGATTCCCTGAAGCTCCTGCTTGAATCTGGAAAACGGCAGGCTCTCTCCACTTTGCTGACCCAGGCGTCGATGGGAAGCACCGGAAGCGAAATTTCCCAGGGAAGCGCCACCAGCCCCAAAATGGATTGGGAAAATGCCGTTAACTCGTCGCCCGGAATCGGCACCTATCCGCAACAGGTCAAAACCGGCCTGCGCTTTTTTGAGCGGACCGTCGATTTGCCGAAGCCCCTTTTATGAGATCGTGGCATGGCGGAAATTCCCGGCGTTCGGGTGCTGCCCTGATTATCATTCTGGCGCTGGTCACGATTGTTTCGATCCTGCTGCTTTCCTATCTCGGAATAGTTCAGTTCGAACGGGCGGCGACACAAAGTTATAGTGGAGAGCTCACCGCGGACCAGATAGCGATGGGGGGACTCGATCGGCAAGTCGCGGATCTCGATCAGGAGATCAAGGCGGGATCGACGGCAATCCCGGGGCCGACGACAACTTCTCCGGTTTATTACAAGCCTCTTTCTTCCCTCGCCATGGTCCCGGCCCGCTATAACGATACGGGATATAACTATACGAATGTCGTCCGCGTGAGCTCGACAAATTCCACGTCTTATCAGGAGGCCTATCCCGCTGCCGTTTATCCAAGTCAGGTTCCGGTGAATTTGGCGGTAGCCAGTTCGACCATCAACCTGAGCCCCGACGGCCGTTATATTTCGGCCGCCCGCTGGCAGGCACCCCAACTCCTCCTCCCCAACGAAACCAACGCGGACGTCATGCCCGTGCCTGACTGGATTCTCATGACGCGAAGTGGCCCGACCAATGCGGCGGGATTAGCTTTCGGGAACACCGGCAACACGCTCAACAACCGGAGCCCTTCCAACTCAAATTACGTGGTAGGGCGCTATGCCTACATTATCTATAACGAAGGCGGCCTGCTTGATGCCACGGTGGCGGGCGCTCCCAGCAGCGGAACGGGAGCACCGACTGCCGATGACAGTGGCAACCGGGGCAGCATCGCGATGGCCGCCTTGACCAACAGCGTCTTCACCCCGGCGCAAATGACGACTCTTTCCAGTTGGCGGAACGCTGCCACGGACGTGAGCGAAAGCAGCTACACCAACTATGTTTACAATACCCAGGCCACGAACGGTTTTTTGGCGGTTCAACCGGGCGACAACACGTTTCTCAGCCGTCAGGATTTGATCGCGTACGCCAATTACGCGGGCATCACTTCCGCCCTGCCTTATCTCGGAACCTTCAACCGGGCGGTCAACGCCCCGGCCTATACCCCGGCCAATATCACGACGCAAAATCCGGATCTTCTCACCTTGCGCTACGCCAATGGCGGGACGGTCAATCCCAAGGGCACCGGCACTCTGCTTCTGCCCCACACCGTTCAGGAGGGCGACTTTCTCCTCTCCCGCCGCTTTCCACTCAGTCGCCTGTCGTGGGTCGGGTACAACGGACCGGCCAACGGCGCGAGCGCCTACGATGTCTGGCGCGCCTTCGGCCTGGTCTGGGACAACACCCACAACGCTTGGGCCTATGTTTCCGGCAGCGGCAGTTCGATGCCGCCCGCCACGGCGGTGAAGACTTCGATCGAAGATCTCGCGGATGTCTCGCAGGAAAATTCGCCGCGCGATCCCGATTTCTTCGAGTTGCTGCAGGCGGGCATCCTCAATGGTTCGCTCGGGCAGACCGGCGGCGCGCAGGCAAGTTACACCGATGCTGCCGGCAATGCGGATCTCGCGGGAGGAAGCGGCGACACCTCCGGTTTTGACAGCGTGCCGTCGTACCACCTCATTCAAATCGGCGTGAACATCATCGACCAGGCGCGGGCCGACAACTTTTCCACCGCGATCGAGTTCGGTCCTGATTCCCGGGACAAATTCGTCGTGCCTGCGCCGACTGCCTACGGTCAAACCCGCACGTTCTATGGCGTCAAGAACCTGCCGTACATCAACCGCTTCATGGATACCTTTGTGCGCTTTGTCACGCCTCCTTCGCCTTTGAGCAACAGCGATGAGTTGCCCAACAGCCCATTTCCAGGAAAGGTTTATAAGCAGCCCTTCGTCGGATGCTGGGAGCAGTTCGAGCTTTGGAATCCGCATCAGTCGGTTCCTGCAGGCTCCGGGCAGGCTGCCGCTCTCAATCCCGGTGCCATTCGGATAACGGCCGTCGGCCAACTCCATGGCGACGTTTACTCCCGAAACGGCTCCAGCGCGAGTGCCCCTACGGTGAGTGAGTTCTCTTACGCACCCACCTACGCCCCCACAGGAACTACTCTATCGACTCCGACAGCGGCAGACTCAGAAATAGTATGGTCACCTTCTTCCGTCTCCATCCAGTTAGCCTCGACGGCACTGGCCAGCTTTTCAGAACCGAAACTGGTATCCAATAGCGACGTAACCACCGCCACGGCGAATTGCGTGCAAGATGGGTCGAAGACCGTTCCGGGACCTGGAACACCTTTCGTCGGCCTTTATGTGGGGAGTGCCTACGCGCCCGATTGGGACTACTGCGCGGGGAATGCCGGAACGAAATATCCCACGGTGGACCCCACTTCCACCACTGATCCGGTTTGCCTGACCTACGGTTGGGGCCGCATCAACCCGTTTTCCCCCGCGGGTTCCACGAATCCTGGCGTCACCTATGAACTGCAATATCAGGATCCTGGCGGCACGTGGCGAACGTATGATCTGGTCAAAAATCAGACTCAGACGGCCGATTCTTCCTTCACCGTCTCGACCAAAACTGTCTCTTCCTGGACGATACAAAATTCAGATTCAGGATGTCGCTTTGGTCAACGAATCGATCCGCGTACTGATCGATTTTCCACCTCCAAAGCGGTGAACAACACGGGCGATCCCAACGCCAACCTGGTTAGTGCGCCTCCCTTGATCAATGACACGATGCGGCCTGACACTGGAATCGGCCATTCAGCGGACGCCTGTATTCCCTATGGTGCGAACATCTGGCTCGGAAACAGCGCGGCCAATAGCCCGCCGTCACCGCCCGGGATTTTTCAGAGCTTCTACTATCTCGGCGGAGTGGCAGAGAACACCACGAGTTCCGACACCTATTATCAGGATCCCGACGGGGTGCTTCGCCGGGGTGATGCGGCCTACGATGGTTCCACGACAAACGACGGCCATCCCGGAATTCAAAATGCGTTCTTCCCTTCCAGCGTGAATCTCGCGCGTCCGGTCTTCCTCAATCGGCCTTTCCGCTCGGTGGGTGAACTGGGTTATGTCGACCGGGACCTGCCGTGGAAAACCCTCGATTTCTTCACCAAGCAGAGCGGGGATGCCGGATTGCTCGACCTCTTCAGCGTGAGCGACGCCGATGTGGTGGCCGGCACGATTGACCTGAACACCCGTAACGCGCCGGCCCTGGCTGAGGTCCTGGGCGGCGCAGCCATAAACCCGAATCATGTGAGCGATGCGATCGCCAGTCCTTTGTCCACGGGCCAGGCCACCACGCTCGCCAGCGCCCTGGTCACGGCCACCACCACGCTTCCGCTGCGATCGCGGGCGGAGATGGTCACGACGGCGCTCGATCCCAACACGGGAGAAACCGCTCTCACCACCGACGGCTATACCGCCCAGAGCTCCAAGATCCAGCGCGAGGCCGCGATCCGCACCCTCTCCGAAGTCGGGAATGCTCGCACGTGGAATCTCCTCATCGACATCATCGCCCAGTCAGGACGTTATCCTCAGAATCTTGCTCCGGGCGCTTCACTCGACAGCTTCATTCCTGATGGAGAAAAGCGTTACTGGCTTCATATAGCCATCGACCGTTACACGGGCCGCGTCGTCGATCGCTTCCTGGAACCTGTTCAGGAGTGACCAACGCCGCCACGGGAGCGGCGGTTCAAGGAATCCGATGCTGCCGGGACGAGCTCCGAGCTTCAATGAGCGGCCGCGGAACAATATTTATCCACGATGGGTTGGATGGCGTCGGCCCAGATTCCGTAGCCCTTGGGCGTGGGATGAAGGAAATCGTGCATCGTATCCGCAGAGAGGCTGCCGTCGGGCTCCAGAAACTTCTTCCCGATATCGAGGAACGTCACCCGCTTGTTGTCGCCCAGGGACGCGATCTTCTTGTTGATCTCGATAACCGTCGCCCGGAGCGGATCGTTCGCCGCGGCCGCGCGCGGGAAGACACCGAGGAGAAGCAGGTGCGAATCCGGGCAGCGTTTCAAATACTGGTCGACGACGGCCTTGATCCCCTCCGCAATCTGATCCACGGAGCAGGTCTTGATGTTGTTCGTTCCGATCATCAAGACGATCAGCTTGGGATCCATCCCGTCGACTTGACCTTCCTGCAAACGCCAGAGAAGGGTTTCGGTCCGGTCGCCGGAAATTCCAAAATCGACCGCATTTAATTTACCATAGTGCTGGGCCCAGATCTCCGCGCCCCGCGTCTGCCAGAAATCAGTGATCGAATCGCCATCGAAAAGGAGGTCGTAATGCTGTCCCCTGGTCTTGTCCAAATTGGACTGGAACCTCAAAAACCACTCGTCCCGAGGCGCCGGGAAAGTGGCGGGATTGGCCCCGGCAGGCGGAACGGGAACAGGAAAGACAACCGTATCCAGCGCGGATCCGATTTGGAGGGAAAGAAGCAGGAATCCCAGAATGAGAAGCGAACGGGAAAGCTGCTTCAAGGAAGGAAAGATTTGCGGGAAGATCATAAATTTATCTGCGGGGATTGTCGTCCATTCTAAGTGAAAGAAATTGGAACCTAGAGGATAAAGGAGCAGCGGTCAGCTTTTTTCCCCAAGGCTCCTTGGTTGATCTCGATCCCTCCACGTCCGGTGGTATCTTTGATCGGATACGTGACAAATTTTCGTTCCAATACATGCCAAATTTTGCCAAGTCGCTGAGTTGGTGGTTGGTGTAAGTCGGTACAACTTGGCGCACTTAGGAATATCGTGGAAGTCGGGAAGTCGATTCGAGACCTACCTCCGGAGCCATTCGGCAAATCGTTTAAGGCGAAGTGGAACTGCTCCGGTCGGGCTCGTTTCTGATCGCAATGCAGCCAAATTTGCGACCACTTTGGCGACTCGGGCAGTATTCGGCAGAACCCTTCCGAAACTTTCCCGCTACTCGCTAACCGTCGCAGTCGTGATCCTCCATGCTCTTGGCATTGGAGAACGATCATGCGGGAGAGATATCGGATGTTCTGCCGCGCAGGCGGGAACTTCTACGCCCGGGACAAAGTAACTGGGAAATCTGAAAGCCTCGAAACCGCTGACCGTGCCGCGGCCAAACAACTGCTGTCAGCTCGGAACCAGGCCGTGGCGCAGCCGCAACTCAACCGTTCGATGGCCAAGGCGTATCTCTCGACCAAGTCGCCGGAACTCCTTACACGCACCTGGCCGGACGTCATGGAGCACTAAGTCAAGTCAGGTGTCGAATCGACGCGGCATCGCAAAGAACGAGTCTTCCGCAGCCGTCCGTTCGTTATGTTCCGCATCCTCACCCTCACGGACACGGAGCAATCCACGTCCTAGCCGTGCTGGAGCGCCGGCAGGCGGGCAACTCATGCGAATGATGAAGGAATCGACCTCCCGCCCGCGTCAGTTTCCAACAACTCGATTAGCTATTCAGAACGGATGGGCGCCGGGAGCGATAAATTTGGACGAGCAGGCCAAGGACTCCTAGGCCGAGCAGTGCATCCGTTCCAGGTTCAGGAACCGCAACCACCGCGATAAGGCCATTGCCCGAACCACCCAGCTGGGTCGCGTCGTAGACACCGGGCCCCTCGTTGACCCCGTCGATGGTCAACGAAGCGATCGTGTCCGTGCCGGTGTAATCCAAGTTCACTTCCGCATCACCAGAAGCACCAACACTTCCATCGAGAGTCAGGCTGGAAATTGCCGCCATCGCCGTGCTCAAATCGAGCTGCAATATCGCACCGATCGCGACCTCCACACTGCTGAGACCAAGGCTGGAAGCTTCCAGCGTACCAGAAGAAACCAGGCTCTTGCCCGAAAACGTATTGGCGACATTGGACAGGTCCAATACTCCCGTTCCGGTGACGGTTATGCCGAAACCGCTGGTTCCAGAGATAACACCCGAGAGGGTGAAATTATGCGCAATACCATTGATGTCGGCAGTTTGGAAGGTCGTGTTGCCCATGGTGGCCGCTCCGGGAGTCAGTGCGTACACCGGAACTCCGCCAACGGTGGTGCTGGAGACCGTTTCGGCCGCGCCGAGGGTAATGTTCATGGAGGAGGTCGAATTGGCCGTGGCTGCGATCGTTCCTCCCGAAAGATTGACCGCCGTCGTTCCAGGGGCAAAGCTGGCTTTGTTGATGCCGCCGGCTCCGAGGTAGACCGTACCGCCGGAAATATTCAAGACGCCTGCATCCTGGGTATTCGTCGTGGTGACCGTACCGCTCGGCAACTGGCCGTCGGCTGAACCGCTGGCATTTTCACCGAAGCTGAAAGAGCCGGTGGTGATTGTTCCACCGGAGATATTAACCGTGGCACTTTCGGTCGCGGTCGTCAGGCCGTCGGTCAGAAAAATACCATTGCCTGTGGTCGTTCCTGTGGTGCCCTGGCCCAAGAGAATGGTGCCACCTGAAACCGCCATTGAGGCAGTACCGCCGCTTCGAGCAACAATAATATTACCACCGTTGGCAGGCGTTCCTTGATTGTAGCCGAGGTGAACCGAGCCACCAGACATGGTGAAACTACCACCGTTGCTGCTTCCAACGTCCAGATCACCGTATTGAGTTTCGAAGATGCTAGTTGCTCCGCTGAGGTTGTAGGTCACGTTACCCGCATAGCCGAGGGTTGTGCCACCTTGTCCATTCACTGTGCCACCGGTCTGATTGACGGTGGTGTTACCGAATCCAAAGTACACACTGCCACTCGGCGTGGTATACGTGCCGCCCGTGATGTCGTAAGTGCCGCTGCCACCGAAAATCATGGCCGTCGATCCGCCACCGGCCGTTGGCGCTGTCATGGTGGCGCCTCCGGTTAAGGTCAGCGTCGAGCCGCTACCGACGGTGGCGAAAGCGTCACCAAAGCCGACGGGATAGGTGATCGTCATCGCGGAATTAATCGTATCCGACACGTTGGCCGCCAGGGTGATATCGCTCTCCGTCCCAATAGTCGTCAGCGTCAAGGGCCCTCCCGTAACGTCATAGCCACTACCTACGAAATCTACGGAATCCGCCGAGATTCCACCAGAGCCTATAGTCACCGTCCCACCCGATCCCTCAAACGCAGCTTCATCGGCCGTATTGAAGTCAGTCTGGGTAATTGCATCCGCAGTCCAATTAGCAGTGGTGGTGTCCCAAGCGCCAGAGCCCGTGAAGCTTCCACTTGGAAACCAAGCCAGAGGGGTAGGGGTCTGCGCAAAAAGGCACGCATTGGTAGAAAGTAGAAGGCCCAAGGTAAGCGACAGGTTGGATAATTTCATGCTATGAGGTCGAAGTGACGTTAATGGGTTTATTGCTGGTTCGTCATAGATAATAGAATAAGAACAATTGAGCAACCGATTATTCATGTCTGTTATTAAAATCACCCTTTCAGATGTCACCCTTTAGGGGGATTTGTTCAATCCTGAAGCATGAGCCCGGATTGTAAGTATCCTAACGCAAATATCTTACCGCCGAATAGGTTTTGTGGCGCTCAATTCGGAATATAGCATCGCTCAGAACGTCGCTTCAGGCTAAAATATGGCGTCAATTCTGTTTTCTTGGCATAACCCACAGCGTAAATACCTTCGTAACATTTCACTACTCATGAGGCGCTGTCTCTTCTTTATTCAAATTTTCTATATGGGGGTAGCTCGCCTCCTGGCGACTTCCACCCTATCAATTCCTTCGCCGGAAAGAACGGGCTACGATCGGCCTCTTCCGACAACGACTATTTCGGTCGACGGCCAAGACGTGAAGGACCTGAATAAAGAGATCAGAATTTCCGCCGTTGCGAAGATTATTGCCATTCAAACAGGGGAATTCGTATGGAAGATGCAAGATCCCCAGGCGGCAAGATTTCGCTACATGCTGGACGGGGTCGACCACGAATGGCGACAAAGTTCCGGCGATATGGGGCTCGCCATTTTCTTCTACGACAAAAACTATAACGTTATCAAACAACAGTATTTCACAGTCACCAATAATAGCCCGCATTGGAATGGAACGCTGGATCCGAAGAATCTTCTACATCGCACCGAAAATTTGGTCGTTCCACCTGGAGCCGAAAAGCTATCCGTGATTGTCACGTCGGCCGGTGCACCAGATACATTTGGTGTCTACGTGTTGCAAGGGCTAACCCTGCAAAGATATGAAAACGGAGGATCTGCAACCATACTTCAGCTCGGGTCATCCATTCAGCGAACGGGAAATCAATTGGACAGCGATCCCGTACAATGGATGCGCGATGGAAACCATCCCTCGATGGCGCACCTGGTGCATCTGGGTGACCCGCACTTCGGAACAGACGCCCTCTGCATCATGGACGATGACCCGCTTGCTCATGCAGCGTGGCATTTAATCGATAAATATTATCCCAAAGTCGAGCCCGGAGAACTTCTCACGGTGGACTGGAATGAAATGTATAGCGTTGGACTATGTAACATCGCACAGCCTGTATATAGCGTACCGAATCCAGGGACATATTACTATCGGGTACAAACAGTCGACGTCATGGGTAATCCTGATAAGAGCGCAGAATTTAAGATAGTCGTATACAACCCTTACTGGATGAGTCTCTGGTTCTGGTCGAGCTGTGCGCTGGCATTCTCCATTCCGTTGTTTTTTACCGCGCGCCATTTAATTCGGATGCGTTTTCACCAGCAACTCCTTAAAGTAGAGCAGGAGCACATGGTCGAATGCGAACGGCTACGAATCGCCCGGGACCTCCACGACGATCTCGGCGCCCGTCTTACCCATATTTCTCTTGTAAGTAGCTCATGGAAAAAGCGGGCCTCATCTGAGGATGTTGGCGAGACGTTTAATAAAATATCCGAGATGACGCGCGATCTCATATCATCTCTATATGAGACCGTTTGGACCGTTGATCCGAGTAATGATCAACTCCAGTCCCTTGTTGAGCATATCATCCAAATGACCGATGCGATGTGCGGAGCTGCCTCAATAAGGTGCCGGATCCAGGCACCTCCCATGCCTTCGGACCATCCGGTGGGTGGCTCGATCAGGCACAATTTGACCCTGGCGGTAAAAGAAGCTCTGCATAATGCGATCAAGCACTCAGGCGGTTCGGAGATTACCGCCGAATTTGACTGGAAAGCTTCTGAGCTTACTGTGGTTATCTCAGATAATGGAAAAGGTTTTGACGTGAAGAGCGCACCGGCCCAGAAATTTCTAAATAATATTTACCGACGCATTTCAGCAATAAGCGGATCGTCGCAGATCACGAGCGAGATTGAGCGAGGGACTCGCGTTTCCATCACGATCCCCATCCCTAACTGATACTGACCAATCAATGACTTGCTCCCCATGAATCGTAAAAGCGTTGTTATCGTTGAGGACGACTCCATGCTCCGAGCGGAGTTGACGTCACTGCTGCAAAGGCCGGAAGACCTTCAATTTCTTTACGCCGTTAATTCAGCGGAGGAGGCGCTGGCCAGAGTCCCGCTGGCACCTCCTGACGTTATTTTGATGGATATCAGGCTGCCGGGCATGTCGGGGATAGAATGTGTTGCCGAGTTGAAAAAGAAGCTCCCCAATCTTGAAATCATTATGCTGACGATCTACCAAGACGAAGACAGTATATTTCGAGCCTTAAATGCGGGGGCTAGTGGTTACCTGATTAAATCGAGCGATCCCGAAATGTTATATGGCGCGATAAGAAATGTTCATTCCGGGGGAGCGCCATTCTCAAGCTTAATCGCTAGAAAAATCGTCACTTACTTTCATAGTGCCGAAAGCAAGGAAGACAGACTACAGAGAAATGAACATAAACTTAGCCCGCGTGAAAAAGAAGTGCTGACCTTGATGGCAGAAGGATATCGCTACAAGGAAATTGCAAAGACTCTTGGGGTCAGCCTGGAGACTGTGCGAAGCCATGTTAAGCACATTTGCGGAAAGATGCATGTGCGAAGCCGGGCTCAAGCACTATCCAAATTTTATTCCTGATCTTCTACCAAAATAACATGCGTTGCGAGGATAAAGGCAGTCTTCACCCAGGTCGCGAAAGGGATACATTTTAGGGCGCAGAGGCGGTCTGCTCCGCACCCTCACACTGCGGCTCTCTCCGCGGGATCAGAATCTCGGCTAACGCTTCTCTCCATCCCTGCGGTGGCGAGTTATGAGTTGCAGAGTGACCGGTCGAGCTGATCGGCATCCCCTGTTTCCAAAAAGATGAAGGTAGAGGAGAGCCGGGGGATAGATCGTCAATGGTAGGAGGCGTAAATTCTGCGTCGGTTATCAAATGAATCTTGGAAGACCACGGGGCCAGGAAAACCCCTGTCTCGCGGTTGAGCTTGGTGGAATGGGCGCAGACGTAGACTTGATCTGCCTGTGCAATTAGCGTGTTTTGAAATTTGGCCACCTCCGGCTCACTAGCCCAGATACCAGCCGCGCTAAAACCTTCCGCTCCCAAGAAAACTTGGTCGAACTGCCAGAGCCGCGCGGAACGCCTTGCCGCCGGGCCGAGAAGAATGGATTGCTGACGGAGGAAGCGCCCGCCGAGAAGATGAAGTTCGGCCTGGGTATGGCCCAGCATTTCTGCCACCGGGAGACTGTTGGTGACCGCTCGCAGGCCGGCCACGGGTTCGCGGCACAGGACTTCCGCCAAGGCGAAGATAGTCGTGCCACTATCGAAAAAGCAGACGCCATATTCCTCGACGAAGACTCGCGCCTTTTGAGCTACGGCAGCCTTGGCGCCGTAATCGACTGCACGGCGGTCAACGAATGAAGTAAAAGTGGCGTCAAAGTTGTCTAAGGCGCCTCCAAAGGTACGCTTAATTTTCTTTTCTTTTAGTAGTACACCTAAATCACGCCGCGCCGTCGCCTTGGAAATGCCGAAATGGGAGCAAACTTCCGCGATAGGCAGATAATGGCGATTCTTCAGTAATTCCGCCAGCGCCTTGCGCCTAGCTTGGATTACGGAGTCAGCTATTCTCATATAGATTCTTAGTCACGCATCGAACTCGAATTGCTAAGTCGCTTGATTGTCATTTCTTTTTTGAATTTCATTACGATCCGAGTTTTTCAGAATTAATAAAGAGTTAGTCTTATAGAGCAGTTTTTAGATTCAATATCGATCATTAACCGTTTAATGATAAGCGATCAATCGATTATTTACTTCTGTCATCAAAATCACCCTTTTAGATGTCGCCCTTTGGGGTGATATCTGCAGTACACCGCTCTAGATATCACCGGGTGCCGTTTTACGTCTGCGCTCAAGACCCAGTTTCGATGCACTTACCCATCGAGGATGGTTCCACGACGATTGAAGACGCATTGGAAAAGGGAATAGCCGGCTTTTACGAAGAGACCGAACCTCCTGAAAAAGATGAGAGCCAATTTATAACCAAACCAGAATGACTTCGATGATGCGCTTTCTGATTTGAACGAAGCCGTGCAGCTCCATCCGCAAAATCCGGATGGCTACCGTATCCGGGGTTCGCTCATCTACAAAAACAGATCCCACATTGATGGCTAAGGGCGCAAACCCTTGTCCTGTATCGCCGCGGGGAGAGTTGTGATGATTTGGCTGCGGCCGGGAGTTAAGGCTAAAATCACCACGGCCATGACGATAAGTTGAGGCAGTAAGGTCTTCACAGCGATGAACATCCTTAAAAATCCACCAAGAAGCAACTTGGCTTATATGTCAACAGTGACATAAATCGGCTCATGAACCGAAGACCGACAATAAAGGATGTAGCAGCGCTTGTTGGACTAAGCGTGAGCCGCCGTAACAAAGAAGCGCGCTACTCCAAAATCGAGCAAAACACCGGAACCAATCAAATCGGGTTTGGGAGAATCGCCTCAGTGTAGAGGGGGACAAAGGGCTTTGTGCGCTTCAAAGCCAGTTGTCATGGCTCTAAGTTAGACTGGGCCCTTTGTTGTTTGCTGCTTCGCAGCTCGCGCGAGCTTCTCTGTAGAGGCTTCGTAGATGCTTTCAATCGCCGTATCCAAAGTCGCATTGAACTCCGCATTGGATTGCTGCGCGGTCAAACCGTCCAGTAGCGCCCGTGAAAAACTGGCGATGACTCCGTAGTTTCTGCGCAGGCGCTCGTCCCCTTCGTGGCGCGAATAACCGCCCGAAAGGGCTAACACGCGTGCGACGGCGCGGTGCTTCACGCAATCGAGGTACAAGTCATCCTGTTCCGGCAAGGTGAGTTTGAGAAATACCAACTGCCTGTCAGGAAGCTGGCCGAGCTTGGTCAGCAGGGCTTCTTTGAGCAAACTCTCCGCTTTTGCCTTTTCAGGGCAATGGATATCCACCTCAGGCTCAATGATTGGAATCAAGTCCGCGGCGAGGATCTGGGCCGCCACCTCAAACTGCTGATCAACGATCTCCTGAATGCCAGCCAGATTGGCCTGTTTGATCAACGATCTCATTTTGGTACCGAAGATGTGCTTGGCCTTGGCTTTGGTGAGTAGTGCCGGAAGCTCGGGCATCGGCTTCATCAATTGCACTCCGTTCCTTTCTTGTGCGAGACCGTTGTCCACCTTGAGGAACGGGACAACCCGCTTCACCTCCCAGAGATAATCGGCGGTCGGCTGTCCCTCGATATCCCGGTCCATCGTGTTCTCGAATAGAATAGCCCCGAGGATCCTCTCTCCGGTAAATGCGGGGCTCGTAATAATGCGGGCACGCATTTGATGCACGATCGCGAACATCTCGTCGTCGCTGGTCCAACTTCCTTCTTGAACGCCATAGGCCGCCAAGGCCTTGGGCGTGCTTCCCCCACTTTGGTCCAGTGCGGCAACAAAACCGAGGTCTGCCGTCATTCTCTGAAGTTGCTGTTGGTTCACACCAGGGATATTCATGCGATCTTTCTCATTTGTCGCTTATAGCGATTTTGATTGTGGATGAATCCTCGCAGTTCAGCTCCGCGGGTTACTGAGCGAGGTCGCCTTATCCTACGCGCTCTAGGCATATATTCCGAGAGATTCCTGAATGCACATGACGGCAACGCGCCATCGCCCATTTCGACCAATCGCCTCACTCACGTGACAACGTAACAAATTTTCATTCTAATATAGGCCAATTTTGCCAATTCACCGATTTGGCGGTTGGCATAAGTTGTTACAAGTTTGAAACTTAGGAATATCGTGGAACTCGGGAAGTCGATTCGAGCCCTACCTCCAGAGCCCTGGCGCCAAGTCTTTGATGCGCAAGGGGCCTTCTCCAAGTAGGCTCAAGAACCAGCCGTTTCGAGCCATTTGCCAGTGAAATTGCCAGTAGAATTTCTGTAAGTCGTCGATTTCGTGGAATTCGCGCGTACTCGCAAGGCACCGGGAATGTCCTCGCTAATCACAAGGCTCAGCCGGGGCCATTAAGCGTGAGATCAATTAGCTTTCATCCTCGTCCGTCCAAGCCGAAAATCTCTTCATCTTTTCCAAAATGAGGAAGCGCGCGCTGCTCCGGAATGCCCTCCCGCCCGTTCCTCCTCAGGCAGTCCTGCCGAAAGGGTCTCACTTTGTCACTGCGACGCCAGAGTCGGTTGCGAAAAAAAGCGATACCTTGAAATCAAAAGCAAACTAGCACGATTCCAATTCGCTTCTGGATGGAAACCGACAAAAAGCGCGGTCTTTGGAAACTCCCACTCATTCTCGAACTCGCATTGCCGGCGAGTCAGAGACTTGGCCGTAAGGCGGGTACCGTTTCAGCACGGCGCCAGGATCTTTACTTTTGCGCTTCGGCCAGGACGGCGGTCAAAAGGACAAACAACTTGACCTTAAGGTCAACGATGAACAAAACCGTGAATGCCCAAGGTTACGCTCAAGGATGTGGCAAAAATTGTTGGACTCAGTGTCAGTTGCACTGCCCGTGCTTTAAAAGGCCGGCCTGATATACCAGAATCCACCTGTCGAAGGGTACGTGAAGTAGCCGACGAGATCGGTTATCGACCCGATCCCATGCTGGCTGCCCTTGCAGCTTATCGTCAGACTCAAAAACCTTTGAGTTTGCAAGGCACACTCGGTTTTCTCACCACATTCGGCGCCGAAGAAGACTATCTGGCGTCACGCGAAACCGGCGATTTGCTTCGCGGCGCGCGGACACGTGCCGCGTCCTTGGGCTACCAGGTCGAGTATTTCAATATAGGAAAAAATAAAAAAGATCACTCGACGGCCAGCCGGATTCTGCGGGCGCGGGGAATCCATGGACTATTGATCCGTTCGTTTCCCCTCGAGTTGGAAGATATACATCTCTCGTTTGAGCAGTTCATCTGCATCAATTTGTTCAGTCAGCCCCATGTGCAGAATTTGTCCACCGTTTCCAGCTACCACGCCCAATCCATGGAAATGGTACTTCAAAAGCTGCTCCAGCGCGGTTGCCGCCATCCGGCTCTCGTCCTCGACAAGGTCATCAGCCAGATCATTCATCATGGCTGGTGGATGGCCTTTAATGTCTACTCTTCCAAGTTCGAGCAAACCTCCGTTTATCTGGTGGAGGATGATCCGGCGAATATGGGATCCCACAAAAAGTGGTCGAGCCGGAAGGCCGTCAAGGCTTTGGACCATTGGGCTCAAATGCGGGGGGTGGATGCCCTCATCTACAGCGGCATCAGCGAAGACCGTCTTCCTCTTTCGCACCGCTCCAGGGGTAATAAGAGCGACGCTCCGCTCATCGTCTGCATGGACTTGCTTGATCCGGACTGTGGTGTGGCTGGCATTTATCAGGACCGATTTCGCGCCGGCACCGGGGCAGTCGACTGGCTGCACAGCATGTTAATTTCCCCCCATACCGAAGGGGCTCGCATCCCTAATGCGCTGATGATCCCGGGAATTTGGACGGATGGTTCAGGGCGTAAGGGGAAGTAGTTTAATATTGGGCAAGGTTGCTCCCCATTCCTTCTTCTTGATGAGGATCTGGTAATTCCTCCAGGCATCATTGAAAATTCTTCATGAGCTATTTCCTCGTCACTGGTGACGTAGGATCGGCATTGCTGCACGACTAGATGCTTGGCTACCGTTGCGAAATTGAAATTAGTTTATGCATCAATACTGTTGAGTATTAGGCCCTTGGTTGGCGTCTTAAATCAAGTGTTTCTTCGAGCAGTAATCCTGCATTTTAAAAAATTAGGCAAAGCCAGGTCAGTTAAAAGATGGGCAGGCGTACGATAGACGCGATTAATAAACGGATTCTTAAATTAAAGATAATTAAAGCCAAAAAAATACCATGAAACAAGCACTTCTCCCACTGTCGCTGCGCCAAGTAGCTCTTGGATGCGCGTTCACATCACTAACTCTTTTGGCTACCACGGCCAAAGCAACTCTCATTGCAGAAGATCAGTACCTGACAGATTCGGCTGATTATACGGTGGGCGACGCCATTGGCCAAAGCCCTGCTTCAACCGGATTTTCAGACTCTAATGCCTGGGTATCGGGATCCGGTGGTGGCACGGTCTCAATCCAGAGTACCTCTCTGACTTATGCCGATCCCAACTACACCATCTCTTCAGCAGGTGGCGATATTTTCTTTGGGACGACGGGTGGCTTGCGTGCCGGTCGTGGCTTTGATGGGTCACTTCTCGCGGCTGGTCAAACCTCCACCGTCTACATGAGTGTACTCATGCAGCTTTCCAGCAGCGACGGCTATTCTGCGTTTGAGTTGGATAATGGCGGTGGATTTGATGATAGCGGTAATCGCGTCCTCCAATTGGGAGTTGGTGTTTCCGGCGGAATTGGACTTGGGGTAAACGGTCAACCCGACGTCACCGTAGGCACGTATAACTCAGGCGTAAATTTGTATGTGCTCAAATTCACGATTAACCCCGACGCGAGCTTGGATACGGTCACGGCTTGGGAAGACCCTACTCTTGGCGGCGTTGGTGATCCGACGGGAGGAGTGACGGTTACAGGCGCTTTGCAATCCACCATCGACACGGTTTCTGCCGCTAGTTTCAATGGCGGGGGTGACGTGACACTTGATAACTTTTTGGTGGGTACAACCTTGGCGGATGTGACCGGTTCTGCCGTGCCCGAGCCGACGTCGTGGAGCCTTTTTGGACTGGGTGGATTGGCACTCATCGTGATAGCCCGTAGGAAATTAGCGTAAGTAATTATTGGTTTGGTATCAGGCTCTAAGTCCCCGCGTAAAAGCGGGGGCTTTCTTTTGAAGAGTGTCAATCTGAGCTCGTCCGCCGTGTCTCCCCCAGGCGACGTGAAAATTTCGACCTTCAATTGCGGCCTTTGGATGAGTTAGTTGGCGCTTGCCAGTTTCAATGCTCCCGCAGGCTTGATACTTGATTCAATTTTGATCGATATAACCTTGGCCGATGTTATGAAGGCCGATGCGGCCAAACCCAGACTTTGATAACCGGATAAATAATTAGCCTATTTTTCTGCGAGCTATCGCGTCAAGCACTCGAGGCCTTCTCCTTGGCCAATGGCGAGCCGTAGTGAATTAAATTTTGTGAAACTGCATTTCGTTCTTTTTTTTATTGCCTCCTTGGGTTGGACCTCCGTTTTTGCCCAAGATACCCCCGCCACCAGCACGCCCGCAGATCCGAATACAACAGATTCGGACGTCACGGCCCCCACGACCACCAAACCTTACAAGGGAGCGCCTCCGGATCCGAAGCTTGTTCCGCCCACAGAGACGCAACGTTGGACCTATTCTCGAGAGGATGGAGTTTTGGCTTTTGTTCCCTACGGACCGAATATCATTCATGTGACCTTTGCCAAAGGTCCCGACCGAATCGTCGATCCGGGTTGGGGCTTTATAGCTAATCCTTCAGGTGAAGGGGCATGGACAGTTCATTCCGAAGAGGAAAGTTCTCAATTGAGTTCGGCCCAAATGTCGATCGACGTCTCCTCAAACCACGCCCAATTCAACGTTACCGGCGCAGACGGAACCGTTCTTTTCCAGTACAAAGGCGGAACCTTTGCTCCCGCCACAGTGAACGGAGAATCAACCAATACGGTGACGGGCACTTTCAGCGCCACGGACGACGAACACTATTTCGGTCTGGGGCAACACCAGGACGGTTATCTCGATATGAGCGGCAAGACCGTCCGCGTCGCTCACGATTATAACGCACCAATGGGCCAAACCGTCGGAGTCCCGTTTCTCGTGACGAATCGCGGGTATGGGATTATCTGGGACAATCCCTCGATCACCACGGTGAAGTGCGGCATCGAAGGAGAGACGACGTGGAACTCGGAAGTGGGCGAATCCATTTCGTTTTTCATCATCGTGGGAAAGACCACGGACGACATCTATTCGGGCTACCGTCTTTTGACGGGCGTCACTCATCTTCTTCCCAAGGCCGTGATGGGTTACATTCAATCAAAGGCGCGCTATGCCAGCCAGAAGGAATTGCTCGATATTGCCCATGGGTATCGTGACCGCAAATATCCTTGCGACGTGCTCGTGGTCGATTGGTTCCATTGGAAAAATCTTGGAGACTTGGATCTCGATCGTGGCCCGTGGCCTGATCCAGCGGCCATGACTAGCCAACTGCATGACCTGGGCTTTCATGTGATGATCACGGTGTGGCCGCGGTTTACTCCGGCCTCCACCCACTATGATGAGCTCGTCCAAAAAGATTTCCTGCTAAAAACGACGGCGGATGGAAAGGTCGCCGTTCGGCAAGACTTCGGCGCATGCATCGATTCGACCAATCTCGCCGCCCGCAAATGGCTGTGGGACACCGTGAACGCTTCGTATCGAGCCGAAGGCTTTGATTACTGGTGGACGGATGAAACCGAACCCGATATTGGCTGGCACGATATGACCACCTACGCAGGCAGTGGCTCGCGGATCTTTAACATCTTTCCGCTGCTTCATACCGGCGCGCTTTATGACGGTCAGCGGTCGTGTTCGCAGGAGCGCGTGGCCATTCTCGCGCGCGACGCCTACCTGGGCGCGCAACGCAACGGTACCACCTTTTGGTCTTCGGATATCTCGCCCAACTGGAGCGTCTATCACCGTCAGATTTCGACGGGATTGAATATGTGCGCCACCGGATTGCCCTACTGGTCTTGTGACATCGGAGGCTGGCAGGACATGTCGAAAATCAAAAGCAAGCCCGCTACGCTTCTGCTCGATCCAAGTGACGCACGAAAGCTTGTCCGTGATTACGACGACTATCCGGAACTCTATACCCGCTGGTTCCAATTCGCGGCCTTTTGTCCGACTTTTCGAGCGCATGGCCAGCGTGACGCCGACGAAGTCTGGTCGTACGGCAAGCAGGCGGAACCTATTTTGGTGAAGTACCTGAATCTTCGTTACCAGCTTTTGCCCTACATCTATTCCCAGGCGTACCAAAGCTACAAAACCGGCGCGCCTTTCATGCGCGCTCTTTTTATGGATTTTGGATCCGATCCCCAAGTCTATTCCATCAAGGATGAATATATGTTCGGTCCCGCATTTCTAGTGGCGCCTGTCACCGAACAGGGAGCGACTAGCCGGGATGTCTACCTGCCGGCGGGAACCGATTGGTATAATTACTGGACCAACGAATTAATCAAGGGAGGTCAGACCGTTAATGTTCAAGCGCCGATCGACACCCTTCCGCTTTTTGTCCGGGCCGGCTCGATCATTCCTATCGGGAAAGACATCCAAAATACTGAGGAAGATCAGCCACTCACGGAGCTCCGCGTCTATTCTGGAAGCGACGGCAGCTTTGATCTCTATTCCGACGATGGTCACACTTACGACTACGAGTCGGGTAAATTCACTCTCAACACCATCAAGTGGAACAATGCCAAAAAAATAATCTCGTTCTCCGTTCAGAATCCGTTCACGGGACCGGCAACGAATTGGATCAAGGTCATTCCATAAGGTTTGTTGCAATGCACTCAGGATAAATCGAAAGGTGGACTGGGTGACGATGGAACTACCTGTTGCAACTGCTCGAATGGCTCCATGGCGGACATATTAGCGTAGAAAACAGCAATCCTGTCACAGCCGACGCGGCCATGTTGAAACTCAGGAAAGGTCGCCTCGCGACAAATAGCCACGATTCGCTCGCAACTATCGAGGTGGGCACCCAATCGCAGTTTTGAAAGAAAATCGGAAGGGTAATAAGCATGACGACGACGGGGGTGAAGGGTTACCGGTTGCACTCGATCGACCCAGCGAATCCTCCGACAGCGGAGCAGTTTTCCTACATATTCCTGAATCAGGATGGACTGGTGTTCGAATTTGCGTGTGCGCCCTCGGATGCGAAACAGTATGCCCCCATTTTCGATGCGAGCATAAAGACCGTCCGCATCCTGAGAGTGGGCGAATAATCGCCTCCGCTATATCAGATAAGAAGAAGATCCTCTCCCAGCGCAGCTAAGATACTTGGCCACCCCTTCAACGAGGCACCTCCATGCACAGGCTTATCCTCTCCATCCTGACGGTTATCGCAGTGCAAGCGCTCGTCCTTCCCGCTCGGGCGCAGCATCCGTACGATTATTTCAACGCGGGCAAGTACATGGAGTTCACAAATAATGCGGGCTACTTGAGATACTATTCGCCCGATGGACTCGCGTCCGAATCAAAAGGGGGTCGACAACTGTTCGTCAATGCCAAGGCGACACCCGCGGTTTTAGCCAGCTACGACAAGCTCGTCCAGACGAGCCTAAGACTTTTCCAGATGCAATATTCCACATGGACACAGGCCTATCTGGACGAGTGGAACCGATCTGTGATCGATCCGTCCGCCCTAAGCAACTGGCTCGGCACCAATATGAATAGCAAGTCGGCATTCTTTTTTTGGCTTGGGAACCAGACCATGGTCGTTGGCAAAACGGTGCCCTCGCAGATCGATTGGGGATATGGCTTCGCGAACGCTCAGTCATTGGCCGGCCCCGCTCTGCAGAAGTTTGTCACCTTCCGGGACGATTGTCCGACTACCTTCCGGACTTTGCGGCCCCAGGTGCAGGCCGCGGTCAAGGCGATCGCCAACTATAACCCGCAGGCAAGCAGTCTATCGCAGGGGGATATCACCGCCATCCAGAAACAGGCCGCCGTGATTTTGCTCTACGCCGCCAAACACAACCTGACGCAGTAGCCCCGTGGGTTGGCAATAAACCCCCCTCCCAGCGCAAGCCGGACGGGGTATGAATTGTGCGACTTTGGCCAGAAAGCTGGGCCACGCGGGAAAGATCGACTGTATCTTTTGCCGGGAGGGGACATCACATTGTCCTGTTCTTGTGAACAAGACATTATCACGCCTTTCACCACCGAAGCAAATTGACAGACGCCTTGTTTATGGTTAAGCATGCTCAATAAGATTGGAGTAGATCGTATGTCCGCGCTGCAAAATTAAGGCCTTTCGTTAAGCCGCCATGAAATTAAATGTCGTCATCGCGGCTTTCGTCGGAATTGTCGGCACCACCTTGGGCATTACCTGCGCTCGGGCGCAGGAAGCCACCGCGTTCGCATCGGGAGCCTTTACGAACAATGCCGTACTGGCCTTGGCGGGCAGCCCAGCGGAGCAGATTTATGGAATTGGCCTGGGCAGCTCGAGCACCGAGGCGACGGCGAATGGCTACAGCTTCGTCGCCGACTCCAGCGCCAATATCTCCTATAATGTCAGCGGCACCTATTCCGCCTTCTTGGGCGGTGGAGGCACGAGCGAGGATTCGGCTTTTGACGCAGTACTAAACCATGGGCGCGTGGGAACCGGAAATGGCACGCTCACGCTGAATAACCTCGCTCAGGGCGTCACGTACCGGGTCCTCTTTTTATCGGCGGATACCCGAAGCGACATGGGGACTCGCACCTTCAGCGTTACCCTAGGCGGCGTTGCCAGCAGTTCGCAGTCGTATGCCTTTGTGGAAGGAAGTCCGTCCCTGGGCGGCTATGTCCTCTGCACTTTCGTTGCCACCGGCACGTCCGAGACCTTCACCATCAATAATGCTTTTGGTCATCAGTTGAACGCCATCCTGGTTTGCTGTGCCGGAGCCAATACTCCATTCAAATCCATTGAGGGCGAGTGGGGAGCCTTGGGCGGAGGCGCAACAGTGGTTTCCCTTCCTGAGGGCGCGCTGCCTAGCCACCATACCGAGACGCTCGAGGCCTCGGGCCGGGCCTACGTTCACTTGGCAAGTACCAATGATTCGGTGACGTTGACGAACAACACCGGCATCACGGCCAGCGGGATGACCCTGCGCGTCTGCGTGCCGGATGCGGCGGCGGGAGGCGGCATCACCACCACGCTGGACATGTACGTCAACGGCACCTTTCGCCAATCCATCACAATCAACAATTCGGAGAGTTGGACCTATATTAACGGCTGGGACGACAACAATCCCGCCGACGGCGGAATCATCCGGCGATACTTCACGGAGGTGCGCACGCTGATCACGGGAACGCCCATCGCCCCCGGCAGCACCATCACGTTTGAGAAGGATTCGGGCAACAGCGCCTCCTATTATGACGTCGATCTGGTCGATCTGGAAAATGTTCCTGCCGCGCTGACCCAGCCTGCCAATACGCTTTCAATTGCCTCGTATGGCGCGGTGTCCGGCGTCCCGAGCTATCCTGGCCCGACTCAGCAGTACGCCTATGCGGACGGAAGTCCATCGTTGGGCGGATACAACCTCTGCACGTTCACGGCAACAGGGACGACCCAAACCTTCGCCGTGAATAACTCAGACGGCTACCAGTTGAACGGTCTGCTGGTCTGTAGCGGAGGAACGCCCGCTCCGTCGCCTCAAGTGACAACCGGGGCTTTTACCAACAACTCCGTTTTGACTCTGGCGGGAAGCCCGTCCCAAGAGGTTTACGGAGTCAGTTTGGGCAACTCGAAGGCCGAGACCACGTCCAATGGCTACGGATTTGGCGCCGATACGAGTTCCAACACCAATTTCAGCTATAGCGTCAACGGCAGCTATTCCTCCTGTCTCAGTGGCGGCGGGACAAGCGGGGACAGTGATTTCGACACCGTCCTGAACCACAGCCTTGTCGGCAATGGACCGGGTCTTTTGGTTTTGAACAATCTGACCCAGGGTCTCACTTACCAGGTGCTCTTTCTCCTGGCGGACACGCGGACGGGAGGGGAAAATGGGCGCATCTTCAGCATCACCGCAAGCCCCGCCATCGCCATCGCCGTCCAAAACTGCATTAACGCCGCCGAAACAGCGGGTAAGGGCGTTTGGATTCCCTCAGGCACGTATTACATCAGTCAGCAGTTGAATGCGTCCAACGTCACCATCAGCGGCGCGGGAGTTTGGTATACGACGCTTTATTGCCAGTACACCGGCGCCGGTTATAGCGCCTTTGCCACAGCCGACTGCAATATCAGCAACCTCTTTTTCGATAGCAACTGTATCGCCAGAAGTACCGCGTGCGGAGCGATCAGTATGAGCGGGGTCAGCGGCTGGCTGATTGACCACGTGTGGGTTCACAACATGCAGCCCTGCTGGCTATCCGGCACGAACGGCACCATTCAAAACTCCCGCAGCGAAAACAGCTGGGCCGACGGCATCAATCTGAACAACTCGACCAACGCGAATGGACTGGGCAAGAATCTCACTGCGCAAAATAATTACATTCGCGGTTCCTGCGACGACGGCATCGCGGTCAATGCCCAGAATGGCGAAGGCGCATCCGGGAACATGGTCAACCCTCAAGTATTGAACAATACGGCTGTAGCCACGACGGGAGCCAGCTGCATCTCCATCTATGGTGGCAGCGGGGATATTGTGGAAAACAACCTCTGCGCTGATCCCACCGAAAACTACGGACTGCACGGCGATACGTTCGGCTCGGGTGGAAACCCTCTCCAATCCGGACTCTTTCAGGGCAACGTGCTCATCCGCGCCCCGGGGTTTGTCGAATCGGGCGCCCTGCATCTTGGATCGAACGGAACGGCCACGTTTAACGATAACATCATTTTCAACTCGCTGGCGGCCGGTATCAGCCTCGCCTCTTCTACTGGAACGTTTACGTCCAACGTGATCGCCCAGCCGTCGAATCAGGGCGTTCTGATTCCCTCCGGGCAGACCGGGTCGGCGGTCTTGCAAAACGATACGGTCATCAACCTAAATGACGGCCAGAATGCCCTTGAAAACAATTCGCCTTCAACGTTCAGCATCACGGGCAATGTCACTGTGCTGACCCAGTCAGCGAGCGACTCGTCGACACCCGCACCGACCTTCCAATCGGTCGCCTCAGTTAAATCCCAGGGGGGTACGAACTACTCCATTCCCCTTCCGCTGACCGGCACGGAAGGCGTGGAATGCCGCGAGATCAAGGGCTCGCTGCAGCTGGTCTTCACCTTCACGCAGCCGGTCGTCTCGGGAGATGCCGAGGTCACCGACGGCACCGGTACCGTGAGCGACGTGACCTTTAGCGGTGACACCATGACCGTGTCGTTCACCGACGTGACCGACGTGCAGGAGCTCACGGTC
>Ga0182024_10003217_pt1 | contig 39270 bp, 33 predicted proteins | sample P32metaG_FD_120480 | JGI IMG/M metagenome (GOLD analysis project Ga0182024, IMG submission 120480) | Permafrost microbial communities from Stordalen Mire, Sweden - P3-2 metaG (Illumina Assembly) | ecosystem: Environmental > Terrestrial > Soil > Wetlands > Permafrost | place: Sweden: Stordalen...
AAGCCGCTGCGTGGAAACCCAAAGGCACGGTTCCCACTGCGCTTGGAAATCCCGCAAAAGGCGCGGGATTCCCACTTTCCCACAGCCTCGACGGCGGCGGTCCATCGACCGTAAACCGGACATTTTAATTTGCTAACAACAACCGGCAGCCGAGGCGGATATTGTTGGCGCAGGCTTTTTACCCTGAGCCTGCGAAGGACGGCCTGAGCGGGATTACAGAGCTAAAGTTATCCAGGCCAAAACATACATGCAGCAACTGTTCATTGAGTGGCTGCCTCCTGAGCCACGGCATGAAAATCAATCGCAGCCTTATCGCTGACACGCAGAAGGAACGTACTGGGATTCTTCAGCCCCCACAGAACGTAGGGAACGGTGAAGTGAGCCTTGATTTCCAATCGCTGGCCGTCCGCCTGAACCTCGATCGGAACCCTTAAATCGTGATCATTCCCATGCAAACGGAATTGGCCTGAAACTTCCATTTGAGAGGAGCCATGCAGAGCGAGTGTTCCTTTCACTTGAGCTGGCGTGAACGCGATTTCAGCGAATTTGGCGCTTTCCAGAATTTCGCTGTGCATCTTGCGGTCGCGGCTGCCATTTCCGCTCTCGCCGCTGGTTGCGTCGACGATGATCGCGCCACTCGCCTTGCCAGTCGCGGGATCGAACCGGATCGTGCCGCTCTTGAGTTTGAAAATTCCGTGAACGGTATGCTGGACATCAGCCAGCGTGAAGGTAATTTCGGTTTGTGCCGGGTCGAACTCGGCGACGGATTCCTGTGCACGCACCGCCGGGGCAACAATGTTCGATGCGAGCAAAACAACGAGCGCCTGCAAAATGCGCAGGCCGGCAAACCGGGGCCGCACAGTGTCGCAGACCCTGAAGCTTACGCCCGTAAGAATTTCCATCCGAAATCGACAATTTCAGACGCCCCCAGGGACGAAAGCGGTAACTCTCCCGTGTGGATGGATAAAAGTCTTGAAAATAATGCCGGTTTGTTCTGAAGCAAACGCAGCACCCGGCGACGCACCCAGTCGCTTTTTTCCATGACCAGCATGAGACGGGTCATCGCCGCAGGAACGGCTACGATCTTTCGGTGTGCGGATTCGTATTGTGCGAGGCTGCCTTGTTGCATTGCCTGCGCGAGGCACAGGGCCTGCAGAAATGAAAGGCTGAGCCCGTACCCGGTAATCGCGTCAACCGTTCCTGAAGCGTCTCCGGCCAGGGCCAAGCGGCCTCGCGTGACTGCAGGAAGATGCGCCAATGAAGTGACCTCTCCCAATTCTTTGGTCGTAGGAATCGCGCCCTTAAGTCTTTCGGCTAACGCGGGGAAACGCGCGAGGGCCTGTTCGACTCGCAGGTGAGGATCGCGCGAAAAGACCGCGACCCCCACTTCCTGCCGGCCGGTCGGGGTGACGATCATCTGGCAGCCTGCGGCCCAATACACTTCCACGAGGTCAGTCCAAGGGCGAACCTGGTAGTGCCTTCGGAAGCAAAACCGCTTCCTGGTGGCTTGCTGCAATCGAAGGCCTGCCCATTTCCGCACCCCCGAATTCTGTCCGTCGGCGCCGACGAGCCAGCGATAGCGAATGCGATTCCCTCCCGCCGTAACGGCGTCGGGTTCGATCTTTGAGACGCGCGTGCCCCACAGGAATGTCACGCCTGCCTCGTTCGCGCGGTCCAGCAGAAGTTGGTGAAGATTGATCCGCCGCATTGCGAATCCCACGCCACCGGAAAAATCCGCACAGGCTGAAGAGTCCCGGTCGATAAATCGGATTCCACGGAATGGAACTGCAATTTCTGAATTCAGGGTGATTCCAAGAGAGCGCAGCGCGGCCACACCGTGAGGCAGCAACCCTTCTCCGCACGGTTTCTCGATGGGAGGCGTTTTGGCGTCCACAACGATCGAGCGCAGTCCCCTGGCGCTCGCAGCCAATGCGGTTGCAATGCCTGCGGGCCCTCCTCCGACGATGATGACGTCCGATTCGATTGCGTTTGTCACCTGTGGACTAAGTTCAGAGTGTCGGATGCCAAGGCTTTGATCGAGGTTGCTGTATGCCGGCGGTCTTGCGCCGCGCATTTCGTCAGACTTCTTTTTTTTCGGGCTACTGGCTCCGCTTTGTGGACAAGATGCCTAGATACCGGGAACGTTGCCGGCGTGAAAGATTGTGACGTATGCCAAAACGACGGTAAGAATAATCATAGCAATTGTGGTCACCCAGGCGACGATGTTGAATGTGCGTGTGTTGACTTGATCGCCCATCAGGTCCCGGCGATTCACGAGCAGGAGCATGAAGATCAGCACAATCGGAAGCCAGACGCCGTTGCCAACCTGTGAGAGAATCAAAATCTTCTCAAGCGGCGCGTGAGGGATCAGGATGACAGCCGCTCCCACCGCAATCATCCCGGTATAAAGGCCGTAAAATATCGGCGCGTCATTAAATTTGTGATCGATTCCCGCTTCAAATCCCATGCCTTCGCAAATCACGTGCGCGGTGGACAAAGGCAAAATGGACGCCGCAAACAGCGATGCGTTCAGCAGACCGAACGCGAACAACATTCCGGCCCACTTCCCCGCCAGCGGCACCAGTGACTGCGCGGCTTCGCTGGCGTCATTGATGTTGAAATGACCGGCCGCATGCAACGTGGCAGCCGTGCAAACGATGATGAAAAAAACGATGACCATACAACTGATGCTACCCACCATGACGTCGGCGCGCGCCTGCCCGTACTGGCGGCGTGATACGCGCTTCTCGACGAAACTTGCCTGCAGGTAAAAAAACTGCCAGGGAGCGATAGTTGTCCCGACCAATGCCGTCAGCATCAGCAGGTATCCGCCGTCGAACTGCATGTGAGGGATTCCAGTGTCCTTGAGCGCCAGCAGCCAATCCGGCTTGGCCAAAAACGCGGAAGCTAAGTAGGAAAGGTACAAAACGCATGCGGCAAGAAATATTTTTTCCACTGAGCGGTACGTGCCTCGCAGCACCAGAATCCAAACTACAAAAGCAGCGATCGGCACCGAGATGTATTTTGAGACGCCGAAAATCTGCATGGAAGCGGCAACGCCGGCGAACTCTGCAGCGGTGTTTCCCATGTCCACGGCAAGCCCGGCAAGCATCACGAAGAACGTCGGACGAAATCCGAACTCTTCGCGGATGAGGTCGGAGAGGCCTTTGCCCGTCACCACGCCCATCCGAGCGCACATTTCCTCGGTGACGTAGAGCGCAATCGTCATCGGAATCAGCGACCACAGCAGGGCATACCCGTACATCGCGCCGGCCTGCGAATACACTGATATCCCGCCGGCGTCGTTATCCACGTTGGAGGTAATAACGCCGGGCCCGACCACAGCGAGAAAGAGCAGCAGTCGCCGGCGCCAGGTGCGCGTCGCCCGTCCCCAATCGACCAGGCGCTCACGCCAGGGCTCAATCCAGCCGGGGATGACCTTCCACCGCGTCACCGGTGTGGGGTTCTCCGGTTCGGGCGTTTCCTGTTCGCGTTTGCCGAGCATTGTCACGTCGTTGATCTTCCTTATTTTGCTGTGTCGCGGTCTCACAATGAGTCGAGTTGGCAGCAGCCAGAGTCTGTGCGGCAGCTTGGAATTCGAGGCCCCGTCGGCTAAAGAGCCTGCGCAAAAGGTGCTTAATTCACCTTCAGGAGTTAAAACCCCTGAAGGGACGATAGCCTTTATGTCATGCCCGAAGGCATGACCCACAATGCAAACGCCCTCAATGCCCAACCTGTAAAACCGTGCCCTGCAAAGCTAGCTGCGTTCGAACCGCTTGCAACTTCCTTGTTCGCTACTTGTTCCTGAGGCGCGTGACGATGTCGTCCACTTCGATCGAGCCCATCGGATGACCGAATTCGTCCACGACGGCCAGGCTATGCAGGTTGTACTTATCGAATAGCTCAAACACGTCTTTGTCTTCCGTGTCAGGATGCACGGATAGCAGGGGTTCCATTTTTAACGCATCCATCCGTTCGCCGCCGGGCGCAAGTAAAAGTCGTCCGACCGCGACCGCCCCAGACAACTTTGCATTCACGTCAATCAGAAACACTGTATCGAGGCGTTCGAGGTCCACTTCTTTTTCGTGGATCCAGGCGACAACTTCCTCCCGCGTCGCAGCTTCCCCGACGTAGATGAAATCGGTGTTCATCATCCCGCCTGCTGAATTTTCCTCAAATTTCAGTAGCTCACGGACTTCGCGAGCCTCTTCTCCCGGCATCTCGCGCAGCACTTCGCGGGAGCTTTCGGGAGTCAAGCCGGCGATCACGTCGGCGGCCTGATCGGGATCCATTTCCTCGAGGATGTCGGCCGCTTTCTCGGGGTCCATGGTTTCAACGATCTGCGTGGTGAGCCGTTTGTCGAGTTCGGCCAGGGCTTCGGCCGCGGTCTCCTCATCCAGGGAGGCGATGATGGATTGGCGCTCCACGGGTGACAGTTGTTCCATGATGTCGGCCAAGTCGGCGGGATGCATGCGCTCGAGTTTCTGGTGCGTGATTCTCAGTTTGACGCGCCGTAGCGGGTCCGGCTCGATCAGGTTCACGAATTCCCATGGAATCACGCGGGTTGGCAGCCTGGTCGCCAGGCCGCGAATGACGCCCGGAGAAGCCACGCCGTGCAGCAGGCGCCGCGCCGCTCCCGTCAGACCGACGTCTACCTGCGTGACGCGCAATTCGACCGTGCCGTTGGTGCGATGCTCGGAAAGATCAATGTCGTTCACTCGCACGACTTTGCGCCCGCTGGTATCAATGATCTGCTGGTCGAGCAGATCTTTTCGCAGGGCGAGCCAGCCCTCGTTCGGTTGGTAATGCTCCAGTTGTTTCTCCTCCACATTTAAGCGAATGACGCCCGGGGCGACAAACGAGATGTGGTCATATCGCACGACCAGGGGAAGAAATTTTCCTCGTCCTAGCAGCACACGGGCTACGCGGTTGGGCTGGTCGGCAGGTTCGATGAAAAGCTCAGTGATGTGACCGACGAAATGGCCGTCGCGATCGTAAGCCTCTCCGCCCAATAGATCAGTTGCGTACAGCATGTTTCCCTACTTTCGCGGCGAAGGACGCGGGTGGTAAATCGAACCACAGCGCTTCTTTCCCGTATTTTTCCGGCAAAATCTTCTATCGCAGGGTTTGGATGACTTGAAACCCGCGACCCAGGGTATGGCCTGGCCGCGGGGGAACGCAGAATCTGACTTTACCCGAGGCCTCTGGAGATCCCTTTTTCAGTGCGCGAGACGCCCGCGCGGGCGGCAGACGACTGGCCCGTTCTGGAACGCCGCAGCGCCGGCCGTTTTCGGCTAGGAAAAGGGTCTAGCTTTTCTGATTCGGTCATAGCAATACTAAAACTCACTCTCACTAGGTAAACGGTGTTCAAATTTTTGTCAAGCAAAGAGTGCACGTTAACGCGATTTTTTTATTGGTGGAAAGAGCATATCGGTAGGCTTTCTTCCGCGGCACCGGCAATCGGCAAGGTATATATCCCCGTAAGTCGACGTCAAATAATCGGCAGCTGAATATCCGAGCCGCAAAGCCGCTCGATCGATAGCATCGGCGTTGCCTTCCAGTTCGAGGAACAAGCCGACGGGAGTTTCGTCGAATTCAACTTTGACGCCAGGAACACCGGCCAACACGTATGTTGTCCGGAATTTTTCATAGCGGAACACGGGGCGGAACCCCAGGAATCGCAGGATTCTGGCCATTTGCTCCGGATCGCCTACGGCCACTTCAACTTCTTCCCTGATTTTAAAACGTGGCTTCCCGGCAGTCTTCGCGCCAGAGGATGGCGAAGCGCGACGCAAACCGTGAGGCCCCTTATAAGTGAGGACGGCATTGACGCGTCGCCCTGACTGGGCCTTGCCTGGATGCGGGTTGGGCTGCTCCATTCGGATACGTATCAATTGGCCGTGGCGTGTTAAATTTCGCGAAGGCGTGTCATATAACGTGTTGGACTCATAAGTGCGAGGAACCACGATTCGCGCTCTCACCTTTTTCAGGTGCAAACCGAGCCGCCGGGCATCCGGAACACGCAATTTGATCTCGACCTCTTGATTTTGCTTGCCCGTGAACATCGGTTTTGTAGTGCGTCCCTGGAAAACCGGCTATACCTGGCGCGGCGCTCTCGCTCGACAGGAGTAAACCGTACAGGGTATAAACTTTCTGTAGCCGAGCGGCTTCGCAACTCCCGGCGTTCCAATAATACATGATTGAGCCAGCCACACCATTGATGCGGCAGTATCACTCGATCAAGACGCGGTACCCGCATGCGCTGGTCCTGTTTCGTCTGGGGGACTTCTACGAGCTTTTCTATGAAGACGCCATCGTGGCTTCCCGCGAATTGCAGATCACTTTGACTTCCCGAAACCGCGAGCGCGGCGAACCGGTTCCCATGTGCGGAGTTCCCTATCACGCCGCGGAAGGATATATCGCGCGGCTTTTGCGTGCCGGGTACAAAATCGCCGTCTGCGATCAGATGGAACAGCCCGGCCCGGGGAAAAAGCTCGTGCGGCGCGAAGTCGTGCGCGTCATCACCCCTGGCACGGCCACCAGCCTCAATGTGCTCGAGCCCAGGGAGAACAGCTATCTGGCCGCGCTGTCCCGCGGAGCCACCGGAACACCGGTTGGCCTTGCGTACGCCGACGTGACCACCGGCGAATTCCTGGTGACAGAATTCTCCGGAAGCGACGCCGATGAGAAATTGCGCGACGAATTGCACCGCCTGAAGCCACGTGAAATTCTGCTCCCGCGCCAGTCCAATCTGTTCGCAGCTTCCCCCGCCGAGGGCGAAGGCGGCGCACAATCCGCAGGGCCTCGGACGGACCTGCGCGACGGCATCGAAACTCGCATTGAAGAGTGGGCCTTTCATCCCGACTATGCCGAGCGAATCCTGCGCGAGCAGTTTGGCGTGGCGACGCTCGACGGCTTCGGCCTTGCCGGCCATCCGCAAGCTATTTCCGCTGCAGGAGCTTTGGTGCATTACCTGCGCGAGACTTCAGGAAAGGGCCATGAGAATGGCGATCATTCGGAAGCGGTGCTCGGCCATTTCGATCTCCTGCGTTATTACGAACAATCCGACGCCCTGGTGCTGGACACGGTAACGGTTCGCAACTTGGAACTGGTGGCGCCGATTTTTGCCGAAGATGCCGGCCGCAGCGAGGCTGCGACGCTGCTTTGGGCGCTCGATGAAACCACGACGGGCATGGGAGCGCGCCTTTTGCGGCAATGGATTCTGCGGCCGCAAGTGAACCGCGATGAAATCCAGGGACGCCTCGATGCTGTGGATGAACTGAAAAATCATACAGTCCTGCGCGAGGAAATCCGCCATAACCTCACCGGGGTGCAGGACCTGGAGAGACTGGCCGGACGCGTAACGCTCGGGGTTGCTTCTCCACGGGACTTGCTCGGGTTGCGGCAATCGCTCACGCGGATTCCGCTGCTTCGCAAATATCTTGCCAATTGCACATCTTTGCGCCTGTCCGAGCTGCACGAGCAGATGGACGAATTGTCCGACGTGCGTGAACGAATCGAAGCCGGGATTGCGGACGATCCGCCCGCGCTGGCCTCAGATCCAGGCGTGATCCGGCGCGGCTACAGCGAGGAACTCGACGGGCTGCGCGATCTTTCGCAGCATAGCAAGCAGACGATTGCCGCGATGGAGGAGCGCGAGCGCAAACGCACCGGGATTGCGTCACTGAAAATCCGATTTAATCAGATCTTCGGCTATTACATCGAAGTGACCAAGCCGAACGTGCACCTGGTTCCCGCTGATTTCGAGCGGAAACAAACGCTGGTGAACGCGGAGCGCTATACCGCTCCTGAGTTGCGCGAATATGAACGCAAGGTTCTTGACGCCGATGAACGCATTGCGACAATCGAACGTCGGCTTTTCGAGGAATTGCGCGCCTGGATCGGAGAGAGTGCGCCGCGTCTGCGCCGGACCGCAACCGCAGTGGCGCAGCTCGACGTCCTGGGAAATTTCGCGCGTCTGGCGGCTTCTCGAAACTACACGCGCCCGGATTTTGCAGAAGACAGCCAGATCATGATTGTGGCGGGGCGCCATCCGTTGATCGAGCAACTGCTGGAACAAAAAGGCGAACGCTTTGTGCCCAACGATCTCTACCTGGATGACGGGTCGCAGCAGATCCTGCTCATCACCGGACCGAACATGGGCGGAAAATCCACTTATCTCCGGCAGGCCGCGCTGATCGTGGTGATGGCGCAGATGGGTTCGTTCGTTCCCGCCACGCAGGCGCGCCTGCCGATCACTGACCGGATTTTCACACGCATTGGCGCGGCGGACAACCTGGCGCGGGGGCGGTCCACATTTTTGGTGGAAATGACGGAGGTCGCGGCGATCCTGAATACGGCCACTCCCGCAAGCCTGGTGCTTCTCGACGAAGTAGGGCGCGGCACCGCAACGTTCGATGGACTTTCCATCGCGTGGGCCGTGGTCGAGCACCTATCCCGGGAAACGAAATCGCGCACGCTTTTCGCCACGCATTATCACGAATTGACTGAACTTGCGGACCTGCTTCCCGGCATCAAAAACGTGCACGTTTCAGCGCGTGAAACTACCAGCGGAATCGTGTTCCTGAAGCGTGTGGAAACCGGGAGCGCGGATAAGAGCTATGGAATCGAGGTCGCCCGAATGGCCGGGCTCCCGCCGGCCGTGATCGCGCGGGCACGCGAAGTCCTCGAACGGCACGAGCAGGCCGAGCACCAGTTGAGCGAACGACTGACTCCCGGCGCTGCGGTCTCCAGTGAACCCGCACCCGAGCAGCAGGCGTTGTTTACTCCGCTCGATCGCAGAGTCCTTGAAGCCTTGCGCGAGGCGGACCTCGACAATCTGAAACCGCTTGAGGCGCTCAACCTTCTCGCGGAATTGAAGAAGCAAATTCTATGAAACGCTCGCGCGAAAGCGGCTTACTTGCCCTCGGGGTCATGTCCGGCACGTCGGCGGATGGCATTGACGTGGCTCTCGTGCGATTTTCCCGGCGCGCGGCTTCGCTTGAAAACTTTGCCGCGTTTCCCTTTCCGCGGCGCGTCCGCGAGGCAATTTTGCAAATTGGTGAAGGGCGCCCAGTAACCACAGGTGAAATCAGCCAGCTGAATTTTCTGCTCGGGGAGGAATTCGCCGCCGCGGCGCTTGCGGCATGCAAGAAATTCCGCGTGTCCCCTTCACGTATTGCTGTGATTGGATCGCATGGCCAGACCGTGTTTCATCAGGGCGCGAAAGCGCAGTTTTGCGGGGCGGACGTCGCGTCCACTTTACAAATTGGGGAACCATCGGTAATCGCGGCTCGCACGGGAATCACGACGGTGGGGGATTTTCGTCCCGCGGACATAGCCGCGGGCGGGCAAGGCGCGCCGCTCGTGCCGTTCGTCGATTACATGCTCTATCGCCACAACCGGATCGGGCGCGTGGCGCTCAATATCGGGGGAATTGCAAATGTAACGGTGATTCCCGCGCGCGCGGCACTTGAAGATGTTTTCGCGTTTGATACCGGGCCGGGAAACATGGTCATTGACGCGCTTGTGCGGCACTTTACGCGCGGGCGGAAGGCGTTTGATCGGAATGGCGAAATGGCTGGGCGCGGGCAGTTGCTACCCGGCCTGCTGGCATCCTTGTTGCAAGGTAAATATTTTCTCCGGCAGCCGCCGAAGACGGCTGGACGCGAACAATACGGCGAAAAGTACATTGAGTCATTGCTTGCAAGTCCTGAGGCGCGTGGCGCAAATCCTGAGGACGTCGTGCGCACAGCAACGATTTTGACGGCGCTGACGATTCTGGACGCCCTTCACCGGTTTGTAATCCCGCGAGCTGGTATCGGAGAATTAATCGTGTCTGGTGGCGGCTTGCACAATCCCCTGCTCATGGCACAGATCGAAACGGGGCTGCAAAACATACTGGTTCGCCCGTCGGGCGAACTTGGCGTCCCCGGTGACGCAAAAGAAGCTTTTGCATTTGCAGTACTCGCCTGGGAGACGCTCCACCGGCGGCCTGCGAATGTGCCAGGCGCAACGGGGGCTGAGAGAGCAGTTATCCTTGGTAAGGTGTGTTATGGACGGTAGAAATGGAAGCAAAGGATGTGGAGGTAAAGTAAGTGGAGGATCGGAAGTATCACCGGCGCACATTTTCATAGGCCGACCCAATTAGCACGATACGCCCTCAAATTGAAGGTGTTGACGGATATGGATGAAAAACGAAAACTACTCACTCACTTTCTGGCGGCCCTGGCATACAGGACGCAGAAGGCTCTTCGCGGTGCGCCTCCAGACTTTGCATCGTTTCGAGCGGCTCCAAAAGTTCGCACGCCACACGAGTTGATTCGCCATATGGACAGCGTTTTAGGATATTCACGAACTTTATTTGTTGGCGGGAGTTACCGTCCGCCTGAATTTCCCGACTTTGGCGACGCGGTTGCCCATTTTCATGAGACCCTGGCGGATGTGGCCAGACACCTTGGAATTGGAACAGAGTTGCGAGGTGCAACGCCCGAAATCCTTTTGCAGGGGCCCTTTTCCGACGCCATGACGCACGCCGGGCAACTGGCAATGCTGCGTCGACTGGCTGGAAGTCCAGTCCCACCTGAGAACTTCGTTTTTGCCGCCGTGAGTACGGATAATCTCGGACCCGGCCAGCCTCTTCCAGTCAGTCCGGACGATGACTGGCCGGAGAAGCCTTGATCGGGCCGAGTCTGACAATGCCGAATGCCAAAAGAACAAAGATTGCGTTCTTCGCGTCTTTTGCTGCTTTTACTTTTCTACTTCTATCTTCGATTCCCCTCTCCTCCTGTTCCCGGACGGTGGCCTCCGAACCCGGGGTCGTCAATTTTGTGATCGAATCGATGCCGACCAATCTCGATCCGAGAATCGGAATCGACGCGCAGTCGGAGAGAATTGATAATTTGATTTTCGACGGACTGGTTGAACTTGATCCCGAACGGAACCCGCGGCCGGACCTGGCCGAAAAATGGGAGACCCCCGACCCTCTGACTTACGTTTTTCATTTGCGATCCGGCGTGAAGTTCCATGACGGCAGGATTCTCACATCGGCGGACGTGAAATACACTTTTGATTCCATCCTGAACCGGACCGTGACTTCGCCAAAACGGGGCGCGCTGATTCTTGTCAAATCCGTTGACACTCCCGACCCGTCCACGGTCATCATTCATTTGAGCGAGCCATACGCGGGATTCCTGTGGAACATTTGCCGTTCCGCGCTGGGCATCGTGCCCGATGGTTCCGGAAGCGACCTGGCGTCGCATCCCGTCGGGACCGGCCCCTTCCGCTTCGTCAGCGCGGAGCAGGACGACAATGTGGTGCTCGATCGCAACGCCGGATATTTCCGGACTCCGCCCGACATTACAGAAGTTCGATTCCGGATCGTGCCCGAATCCATCGTGCGCGCACTTGAGCTGCGCAAAGGGACTTCGGATATGGAGATGACTTCGCTGACGCCGGACATGATTCCCGTGCTGCGCGCGCAGCCTGGAATCGAAGTCACCGAGCAACCGGGAACAAATTACGATTACATCGTCATTAATTTCGACGATGAGGCGCTGCAAAAGAGGGAGGTGCGCCAGGCGCTGGCTCTCGCCACCGATCGCGAAGAGATCGTTCGTTACTTGCTGCGCGGGCAGGCACGACTCGCGGACGGACCTCTCCCGCCCAATAATTGGGCGTATGAAGGCAATATCAAGCGCTTCCCCTACGATCCTCAACAAGCAATACAATTGCTCGACCAGGCGGGATTTCCGCCACGCTCCGATCTGGGCGGCATGAGACTCAAGCTGGCGATGAAAACATCAACGGATGAGTCCGTCCGGCTGCTGACCGCCGTTCTCCAGGAACAATGGCGGAAGGTAGGCATAGACCTGGAACTGAAACCGATGGAGCTCGCTACACTTTTTTCAGATCTCACGCGTGGCAGCTTCCAGCTCTCCACTCTGCGGTGGGTCGGGGGAAACAATGACCCCGATTTATTCTTCGGCTATGTTTTCAGCTCAAAGAAATTTCCCCCGGCCGGGGCCAATCGCGGTCATTATCGCAATGAAAAGCTCGACGCCCTCATCGATCAAGCCCAGACGGAGATGGATATGCAAAAGCGGCGCGCGCTATTCAGCGAAATCCAGAAGATCGTCGCGGAAGATGTGCCCTACGTGAGCCTGTGGTATCGAGACGACATCTCCGTGCATCGTGAAAGGATCAGCAATATCCAGATTACGCCTTCGGGGGATTACGATTTTCTGCAGAATATTCAAGCAAAATAGGCGTCAGGCATAGGGTTGTAGGCGGTGGGTGTACAACGTATACGCCCGATTTCGGTCGGGCCGCACAGACCGGCTATTATTCTTCCCCGTCATCCGCGATGGCTTCGCCGATGGATTCTTCGGAAATCACTCCCAGACGCATGACGGTCCAGTCATCCCCCTCGAGTTTTACGATGGTGGACGCAAGGTTTCCCGGCGTTTCTCCAGCGTCGATAATCAGTGGTATGCGGTCTCCAAGCTGTTCCAGAAGCTCGACGGCGGTGGAGCATGCGGGCTGGCCGGAAATATTTCCGCTCGTGCCGGTGATGGGACCTTTTACCAGGCTGATGAGCGAGTCAACGATGAGCGACTTCGGCCAGCGAAGCGCCACATTCCCCGTGTTGGCCGTCACCTTCAATGGAACTCCTGTGGAAGCCTCCACTAAAAGCGTCAAGGGCCCGGGCCAGAACTTCGCGGCAAGTTTATGAAACGTGTAGGGAACGTCGCGTGAAAGCGTAATCGCCTGTGCGACCTTGTTGACTAGAATAGGGAGCGCGCGAGTCTCCGGGCGTCCCTTGACGCGATAAATCTGATCGACAGCCGCGAGGTTGAATGGGTCCGCGGCAATTCCGTAGAACGTATCCGTCGGAATGGCAACGAGCTCGCCGCGGCGAATGAATTCAGCCGCGTAACGAATTGCATAAGGATCGGGATTTTCTGGAGAAATTTTCAACAACTCAGCCGACAAAGTAGTGGACCTCTTTTGTAGATCCGAAGATTGGCAAGCCTGCAACGAACATTGAACGCAGCCAAGTGAAACTAACATAGTCGGTTAGCGCGTTCAAGGCACGAAGTCATCAGGGGGCACCAGTAGCGTAGGCTTTACCGTCGGGATTGCGTTTGTTAGTCTGCTGTTCATGGCCCAACTCCGAAAAGCGAGCCCTCGTCCGCAATCACACGTTCAAACGCTCGCGATTACAAGCCGCGACAACCGCTGGCTCAAACGATTCCGTTCCGCGCTCGCCAGTGATGGAAACGACGAGCGGCTCGTAGGCGTTGAAGGAGTCCGAATGGTGGAAGCGGCGCTGGGTTCCCGCCTGATGGTGCATGCTCTCCTCGTAAGCGATTCGGGAGAACGCCATTTGCGACGGCTGGCTCCGCTGCTTTCGCCGGAAGTGCGAGTGCTGCGGACGAGTGACCGGCTATTCGTGGGCATCGCGGACACACAAACTCCGCAAGGGGTCGCCGCGCTTGTCCGGCCGGAGCCGGCGACAATTGAACAAATACTGCAAGGGACACCGCTGGTCATTGTCCTCGCTGGCGTGCAGGATCCCGGGAATGTGGGAACAATCCTGCGCGCGGCGGAGGCGTTTGGAGCGACCGGAGCCATAGCTTGCTGCGGGGGCGCCGTGGGTACGGCGAATCCGTTCGGTCCCAAGGCAATGCGCGCATCTGCGGGATCCGCGCTGCGCCTGCCCATTCTGCGGGGGATCACCTCCGAGGACCTGCTGGCAAAGTTGCGGAATTCCGGAGTGAAAATTTATGCCGCGGTCGCTGGCACGAGCCCGCCCCGAGGCTCCGCGCCACATTCGGTCCTTCCGTGGGAGATTGATTGGAAGACTCCCTCAGCCTTGCTGATTGGAAATGAGGGCGCCGGGTTGCCAGAGGAGATCGTCCGTTCCGCAGATGCGCGAGTCGCCATCCCGCAAGCAACTGCAACCACGCTTGTCGGAATCGAATCGCTCAACGCGGCCATGGCAGCCACCGTTCTGTTGTACGAAGCGATGCGGCAGAGGATTTGAACCGTTAAAATGAATACTTCGATTTCGCCGGCACGATTGCACTCATGAGCCTTTTTGCCAAACTTGATCCCGAAGAAAGCAGCGTCTCCGCGGCCCAACCGCTCGCCGAGCGCATGCGCCCGCGCACGCTCGATGAGTTCACCGGCCAGGAAGCGCTCCTCGGCCCCGGAAAACCTCTTCGCACGCAAATCGAGCGGGACGATATCGGCTCCATGATTTTGTGGGGACCTCCGGGATGCGGGAAAACAACCCTGGCGCGACTGATTGCGCGGATGACGCATTCCGAGTTCGTTGCGTTCAGCGCCGTGCTCACCGGGATTAAGGAAATCAAGGAAGTCATGGCCGCAGCCGAGCATTCGCGACGCGCCGGGCGCCGAACCATTATATTCATTGACGAAGTCCACCGGTTCAACAAGGCGCAGCAGGACGCGTTCCTTCCTCACGTGGAGGCTGGAAACATCACGCTGATCGGCGCGACCACGGAGAATCCTTCCTTTGAAGTCATCGCCCCGCTCCTTTCGCGCACGCGCGTCTACATTCTGCAGGCTCTGTCGACCGCGCAAATCGAGGCTTTGCTGCGCCGGGCGATCGCCGACAAGGAACGCGGGCTGGGAAACGAGAATGTCGCGACCAGCGAGGAGGCCATCCAGCTTATCGCCGTGTTTTCCGGCGGCGACGCGCGCGCCGCCTACAATACATTGGAAGCCTGCGTGCACGCCGTGACTCCTGACGCATCCGGAAAGCGCACGATCACCCGCGAACTCCTCGCCGAACTGCTCCAACGGAAATTTCTGCTCTACGATAAATCGGGCGAAGAGCATTACAACCTGATCTCCGCGCTTCACAAATCCGTGCGCAATTCCGATCCCGATGCGTCTCTGTATTGGCTGGTGCGCATGCTAGAATCCGGCGAGGACCCGCTATACATTGCGCGCCGCCTCGTGCGGATGGCCAGTGAAGATATCGGACTCGCCGAACCGGGAGCCCTCGCGGTGACGATCGCGGCAATGCAGGCAGCCGAGTTTGTGGGACCGCCGGAGGGAAATCTCGCTCTCGCACAGGCTGCCGTCTACCTTTCGCTCGCGCCGAAATCGAACGCCCTCTATACAGGCTATGGCTCGGTGACTTCCGACCTCGAAAAGACTCGCGTCGAGCCGGTTCCGCTTCATTTGCGAAATGCGGCGACAGGGCTGATGAAGAATCTTGGATACGGAAAGGGGTATCAGTACGCTCACGATCAGGAAGACAAATTAACCGCGATGACTTGCCTGCCGGAATCGCTCGCGGGGAAGACCTATTACCATCCCACTGACCAGGGGTTTGAAGCGCGCCTCAGGCAACGTATGGAAGAGATTCGGTGCATCAAAGAAAAACGGAAATCGGAATGAGAAAGCACTTTCGGCTCAGAGGGCACGGAGGCCACAGAGATAGCGCATCCAAATTGCCGTGCTTTTTGGCGTCCGCCGGACCCGGAGATAAGTTGCATAGGCACACGCTGGCTGCGGTTCCCTTTCTGCTTGTCGCGCTTTTCATTTTTTCCGCGGAATGTAAGGCGCAGGACAATCCAACCCTGAAAATTGACGACGACATTACGCGCTTCGCCTATTCGGCAGGCGGCAGGATCGCATACTCGACGCGGCACGTATTTTCCATCAAGAAGATTGAACTCCAGCGAGATGACATCTGGATTTGCGAGCCGGACGGCAAAAAACATCGCATCCTGGACGGCCAAAAATTCGTGCGCGGCACTGGCCCGTTCAGTTACACCGTTCACGCTATCCGGTGGTCGCCCGACGGCGGCAAACTGGCAATCGAACTGGCAACCAGCGAAATGATCAGCAATGGCGGCGCGACGCGAGAAGGCGTTTCGACGCTGCTTCTCGACGATTCCGGGCGCGAAATCACAATTGCGGGAGGGGACAGCTTCATTCCGGGGGCGTCGAATGCCGTTTGGACGGCGGATGGCGCGACCGTAGTTTATTTGACAGCGCGGCCCACGCCGCCAACGCCTCCGCATTATGAGGAGCTGCCGAAAAACGACAAGGACATTATTCACATCATGAACCGCGTCCAGCCCGCGGCAGGCCCAGCATCCCCTGTGTTTGCAGGTCATAGCTTTTCGGCAGTTGCGTGGAACGCAGCGAAGGATGGCGGCGCGGCAATAGAATCCATTCTCCCCACCGCCCTAGGGAGTCTTGTTCCCCCTCCCAACCTTGTGGGACTGGACCTTGCCCGCCAGACGCTTCGCGTTTTTTCGACCCTCCAGGGCTATGCGGGTGGTCTGACTCTTTCGCCTTCGAGCAAGAACGTCGCGTACTGGATTGACAACGGGCAACTCGAAATACGCGATGTGGAGGCGCCCAACCGCGCAGTCCGCCTCCGTGTTCCGATCGGAATATTGGCGTGGTCCGGAGATGAAACTCGGGTCATGGTGAAACGTGGAGCGGAGGCTCAAACCGGCGGGCTCGTTTGGTTCACTGTGCCGCCACTTGCGACGGTGGCGGCGGGCGCTGCACCTCGCACAGAAGAGGCGCCGCCGCAATCCGTTTTATATGATCTTGGATTTCGTTTATTTAATATTTCGCCCGATGGAAAATTGCTTGCGGTCATCGAACCGGGAAGGCATAACCTGCTCGTGTATCCGATTTCCTGAAGCCGTTCCAACCTCTTAGAATATCGGTAGGGGCACGGCATGCCGCGCCGGCACCGCTCGCGTCTCAACCATTCCTGGCTACCGCCGCAGTTTGTGCAACTCTTTGGCGATACAGTGGTCCATCATCACGAAAAGCCCCGCATCGCGCGCTTTCGCCGCGGCCGCTTCATTAACGACGCCCTCCTGCATCCAGACGGCGCGCGCCCCGACGCGGATCGCGCCGTCGACAACCTCCGGAACCGTTTCAGACCGGCGAACAATATCCACGATGTCGATTTTTTCAGGAACATCTTCCAGGCGCGCGTAGGATTTTTCCCCGAGGACTTCCGTTTCATTGGGATTGACGGGAATAATCCTGTAACCCGAGGACTGCAGATACTCCGCTACCCCGTAGCTGGCGCGATACATCTCCGACGACAGCCCGACCACGGCGATCGTTTTCGCCGAAGTCAGCAAGCCGGCGATGGACTCTTCACTTTCTTTTGGGGCCTGTGGCATTTCGAGAAATGTCCTTCCTCGGCTGCCGCCAACGGACGCGCGGCTGCTTGGGCGGAGGCGCAAGCGGCTTGGGACTTGATAACGCGAGGTCAATCGCGCGTGTAAGCTTGGCCACTTCAGGAGGATCGAGCCGCCTGTAATGTCCCTCAGGGACCGTGTCCGCGTCGAGCGAGGCGAGTTTCATCCGGCGCATCTTTTCAGCGGGGTGTCCAATCGCCAAAAGATTTCTGCGCAGCAGGTCGCGGCGGACACCGGAAATCTGAACTTCATACCAAGGATTCGGCGGATTCTTCCCCGCCGCATGTGGCGCGCGCAGCGGGAATATTTTCCCCCGAAACGATTTCGCAAGACTCTTGAGCTGATCTTCGCTGAGCCTGCCTTTCACTTTCACCCAATATGTCTGGGGCAGGTTCGGCGATGCCTTTAACATGCGGCTGGCAAGATCGCCGTCATTGGTGAGAAAGACCGCGCCACTGACTGCGTAATCGAGCCGGCCCACGGGAAAAACTCGTTCGGAAACTCCCACCAGCAAGTTGCGCAGCGTGCGCCGTCCTTCGGGATCGGCGAGGGTCGAAACAATTTCCGGAGGCTTGTGGAGCAGGACATAAACGTGCTCACTGGAAACATGGGCCAGTTTGCCGGCCGCTTCCACGCGATCGTGTTCCGGATCGGCCTTGGCGCCAAGCTCGGCCACCACGGCTCCGTTGACGCGCACCTGTCCGCTGAGGATCAACTCCTCCGCATGGCGCCGCGAGGCAATACCTGCGCGGGAAATAATTTTTTGCAATCGTTCAAGCATAGGCTGGATTAAGGCGCACTTTCCGCTTTCGCATCGTCCAAGGCTGAAGCCGGCTCGGTGTCGCCCGGATTCGAGGATTCTTTAATAACGGATTTGGGGACATCGGACACTTCGCCCGATGGTGAAATCGCCGCATTGTCAGATACGGCTCCGCCGGTTTCTGCGATGCCCGATGCTTCATCCGGCTCGTTCGGAGCGATCCCTTCATCCGCGCCGAGCGCCGCGCGCGCGAGTGCCTCAAACTCTTTCAGGCTCGGCAATTCTTCCAGGTCGGATAGCCCGAAGCGCATCAGAAATTCTTTCGACGTTCTGTAAAGGATGGGGCGGCCCATCACGGCTTTGCGGCCCGCGGTGGTGATCAGGCGCTTTTCGAGGAGCGTCTTGATGACCCCCGAAACATTTACGCCGCGAATCTCCTGGATCTCGGGACCTGTCACGGGCTGGCGATAGGAAATCACCGCGAGGGTTTCGAGCGCAGGCATCGTGAGGCGCAGCGGTGGACGGAGGCTCTTGATGAACCGGCGCACGACATCGTGATGCTGCGGCTTGGTGTAAAACTTGTAGCCGCCCGCGACCTCGCGAATTTCCATGCCGCGCTCTTCGCCCGCGTAGCCGGAGATCATTTCGTCGAGCGCCGCGCGCACGACGCTCTTCTCTTCGCCAACGGCATTCGCGATTTGATCCAGCGTCGCGGGCTCATCGGACGCATAGATGATGGCTTCGAGAGCGCCCTTCAGTTCATTGGGATTCATGGTCATTACCTTTGCGGGCTCAAAGTACCTGCCTGCCGGTAGGCGGGGAGCCACCATCCGGATATTGCTCGTCAATTTCCTTAATTAGTTCCCGCGCTGAATCGCCGATCGATTCGCCGCCTGCGAACACCACGTCAAACATTTTGTGTCTTCGCAACCGGATTTCGCCAAATTGCTTTTCCTGAACCAGCACGATCGCCTGCAAACGCACCAGTTCGAGCACCGCAAGCAGCGCTACGATCATCGCATGGCGCGATGCGCAGGATTCAAAAAACGTGACCAACTCGATGCCGTTATCGCCGACAACAAGTTGCTGGCGCAGCAACTCCATCATCTGCGGCACCGTAAATTGATCGTGGCGAAGCTCGATCTTCACCACTTCCTTGCGGCGCTCGAGCACTTGCTGGAATACTTTCACCAGTTCGACCAGCGAGACGACGAGTTCCCCTTCGACCTCTTCGCCTTCGTAGAGCGACAGGTCGGGCTTGGACCAGACGTTCTCCTCGATCTGCTGCCGCTGGTGAAGCAACTGCGCCGCGCTCTTGAATTTTTCGTGTTCGACCAGCCGGTGCACCAGATCGGCGCGCGGGTCTTCGGCTTCTTCAGGGCCGGCCAGGGGATCTGGCGGCAAAAGCATTTTCGACTTGATGTAGATCAGCGTCGCGGCCATGTAAATAAAATCGGCCGAAATGTCCATATCCAGCTGCTCGAGCTTATGGAGATACTCAAGGTACTGCCCCGTGATCTTCGCGATCGGGATATTGTGGATGTCGATTTCCTGCTTCTTGATCAGATCGAGCAGCAGGTCGAGCGGTCCATCGTACGCATCCAGATGAATCTTGTAGGGTGACGCCATGTTAATCCCCCACTTTCGCGTTCTGAGCCGAGGATTTCTGCTGTTCCAATTCGGAGCGCTTCTCTTTCCAGTTGAACACCGCCTCACGCACGCGCCCTATCGTCTTCTGAGCAACTTCACGCGCCTTTACTGAACCTTCGTCAAGGATGCGCAAAACTTTATCTGGATGCGCCGCGTATTCTTCACGGCGCGCGCGAACCGGCGCGATCCACTTAATCAAGTTGTCCGCCATCGCCGCCTTGCATTCGATGCAGCCGATCCCCGCGCTGCGGCAGCCTTCCGCCGACCATGCAAGAGTCTCGGTCGGCGAAAACAGTTTGTGCCAATCATACACGGGACAAACATCGGGGTTACCCGGATCGGTGCGGCGCTTGCGCGCGGGGTCCGTGATCATCGCGCGCGATTTCGAGCGAATGGATTCGTCGGATTCGCTCAGCGAGATGAAATTCCCATAGCTCTTCGACATCTTGCGCCCATCAGTGCCGGGGATACGGGGGGTTTGCGTCAAGAGCACTTGCGGATCGCGGAGAATTCGAGTGATGTGAATGAACTCCGCGATGGGGCCAATCTCGTTCAAGAAATTCTGAAAACCCACCTTCTGAGCTTCGTGCCGAATTGCAGCATGGAGCCAATAAGGCGTATCCGAGGAATCCTTGGAGATCGTGGAAACCTTTCGTTCGCGCGCGACCGAAACAGCGTCCTCCGGTGTCAAGACTCGTCGATTTAGTTTCTCAAGCGCAACTTCATTCTGGCCGTCAAAAATCGCATCATCGAGATCGAATCCCCCAAAGTAAAAATTGAACCGTTGGACAATCTCTCGAGTCAGCTCGATGTGGACAGCTTGATCTTCACCTACGGGCACAACCAACTCGGTGTGAGGATCACCATAAATCACAATATCGGCGGACTGTAGAATGGGATAGCCGAGAAAACCATATGTATGCAGGTCTTTGCCCTTGACGTTTTCGAGGGCTTCCTTGTACGTTGGGACACGTTCAAGCCAACTCAACGGTGTCACCATGGAGAGGAGCAAACTCAATTCGGCGTGCTCAGGCACGGACGATTGGAGGAACATTGTGCTCTTTTCGGGATCGAGACCTGATGCGAGCCAATCCGTGGCAATTTCAATGGCATTTTGCGCAAGCCCGTATGTGTCAGCGTAATCCGAAGTCAGCGCGTGCCAATCGGCCACAAAGAAAAAACATTCATATTGCGGATCGTTCTGAAGCTTCACCCAATTTTCGAGCGCGCCAAAGTAGTGACCAATGTGCAGCCGCCCGGTAGGGCGCATGCCGCTCAGGACTCGTTTTTTATGCTCCACGCTAATAGTCGCTCCCGAATTATCCGTTCACGCTGTACCAGGAAATATTGGCCACCGCAAAATCATTCGCTTTGTGGGTCATGCCTTCAGGCATGACATAAAGGCACATTTGCTTCAGGGCTTTTAACCCCTGAAGGACTTCAAGCAGGCACTCAAATGACGCCGCCGGTCATTTCAACAAATCGCGCGCGATAATCATGCGCTGCACTTCACTCGTCCCCTCATAAATCGTGATCACGCGGGCATCGCGATACATCCGCTCGACGTCCGACTCGCGCGAATATCCCTGGCTCCCGTGAATCTGCACGGCTTTGTAGACGACTCGATTCACCATCTCCCCCGCATAGAGTTTCGCGCGCGAAGCGTACGCACCAAGGCGCGGCGCGCCGGTGTCGCGCATCCACGCGGCATTGTGCACCAGTCCCCGCGCGGCTTCAATTTCAGTTTGCATGTCTGCGAGCATCCATTGTACAGCCTGAAAGTCCCCTATGGCCTTGCCGAATGCGCGGCGCTGCCTGGCGTATGTGACTGACGCTTCGAGCGCCCCCTGCGCGATGCCCACGGCCTGCGCGGCGATGCCAACGCGGCCGCCGTCGAGCAATTCCAGAGCGATCTTCAGCCCCTGCCCTTCCTCGCCCAGGCGATTCTCTTCCGGAACTTCGCAATCGGTGAACGCAATTTCCGCCGAACGCGAAGTTCGCAGTCCCATCTTATCCTCGTATCGCGCCACGCGAAACCCGGGAAATGACGGCTCAACCAGAAATGCAGTGACGCCCCGCGCCCCAGCCGACGGATCGGTCTTGGCAAAAACGACGTACAGCCCCGACTGGCCGCCGTTCGTGACCCACGACTTTGTTCCGTTCAGGCGATACGATTCCCCATGGCGTGCGGCAGACGTGGTGATCGCCGCTGCGTCCGAACCAGCTTGCGGCTCGGTAAGGCAGAACGCGCCTAGCATTTCCCCGCGCGCGAGCTTCTGCAAATATTTCTGCTTCTGGAATTCGCTCCCGTACTTCAACACCGCCAGAGCGCCAAGCGAATTGGTGACGCTGAGCGCCACAGCCATCGCGGCATCCACGCGAGCTACTTCCTCCAGCATCAGCACGTAGGAGATCGTATCCGCCGCTGATCCTCCCCACGATTCAGGAACCAACATTCCGCAAAATCCGAGTTCTCCCAGCTTGCGCAGCTCGTCGGTGGCAAATTTCTCTTCGCGGTCACGCGCGCGAATCGTCGGGCGCACTTCGGCGTCCATGAAGCGGCGAACGGTATCTCGTATCAGGCGCTGATCGTCGGTGAGGGAAAAGTCCATCACGAAGCGGGTACGAGCGATGCTAGCACACGAGGGAGCAAGTACGAAAGCAAACGGCTTTTAACACAGAGGACACGGAGAGCACAAAGACTGAGAAGGAAAAAGCAAAAATGTCTCGATCTAAAATGTAAGAGAAACGCTAATTATTTCGATCTTCCTTTCTCCGTGTTCTCTGTGCCCTGTGTGTTAAATGCCCTTGATTTAGATTTACATCTTCAGCAATTCGCGCAAGTGCCGCGTCTGTGCGCGGCTCACGGGGACTTCCGACCCGCGCTTGTCGGCCATCTTCAGCATGTAGCTCGACTTGAACCACGGCACAACTTCCTTGATGTGATTGATGTTTACCAGATACGAGCGATGGGCGCGCCAGAAAATATCGGATTCGAGCGACGACTGGAGCTCCTCGATGGTCCTGTAATTGGACGTGCCTTCGACTTCGCGCGCCACCACGGTGATCGTTCCGTCCTCGATTGAAGCAAAGATGACGTCCTCGGCGTCCACCAGAAATAATCTCTGCTGTGTCTTCACCAGCAGCTTCACGGGCGGAGCCTTCGCCACCCCGATTTGGCTGACCAGCGTTTCGAGGCGCTCGCTCGGCGAAGCTTCCGCTTCGAGCGCTTTCTTCGCGCGTTGAATCGCGCGCGCCAGACGCCCCTTTTCGATCGGCTTCAGGACGTAGTCAATCGCATTCACTTCAAACGCCTGCACGGCATAGTTGTCGAACGCCGTCGCAAAAACGATCTGCGGGAGTTTGCCTTTGCGGTCCATCAGCTTCTTGATGACGCCAAAGCCGTTGAGCCCCGGCATTTGAACGTCCAGGAATACCAGGTCGGGAGAATGTTCCTTGATCAGCGCGAGCGCCTCGACGCCATTCTTGCCCTGGCCAACGAGGTGAACTTCGGGGAAGCTCTTCAGCAGGAACGCGAGTTCATCGCGAGCCGGCTTTTCATCATCCACGATCACTGTGTTAATTGTCATCGGGCAGCACGAACAGTTCCCTCGGAGTATATGCGACCCGCGACGCACGTTCAACCCGCGTCGCCCTCCATTCCCTGTTAGAATTTGACACGATTCGACACTCGATGGCGGAGGGAGATTTTGGCAAAGGGACCCGCAAAAATTCTAAACAGCGAAGTTCTCTACACCGGCAAAGTATTCCGCCTGCAGCGCGACACGGTGATCGAACCGGGCGGCGTGCAGGTCGAGCGGGACATCATCATCCATCCCGGATCGATGGTCGTGCTCCCTATTTTCGAGGATGGGCGCGTGCTGCTGATTCGCCAGTACCGGCACTCGATCGGCGAACTTCTCTGGGAACTCGTAGCCGGACGAAAAGAGCCGGACGAAACTTTCGCGGTCGCCGCGCGGCGTGAACTCCTCGAGGAAACCGGATACGCGGCGAAACGCATCCGCAAACTGGTTCGCGTCGTCCCGACGCCCGGATTTGTGAACGAGTGGATGGTAATCTACGCAGCGGAGAAGCTGACGCAAGGAGCGGCGCAACCCGAGGAAGACGAAAAGATCACGCCGCGCATCTTCACTTTGAAACAAGTGGACTCGATGATCGAGCGCGGCACGCTCCGTGACGCGAAATCCATCGTTGGATTGATGTACTACATGCGTTACGTGAAAAAGTTCCGCTGACAGCGGACGATCCCTCTCGCCTCTCCCTAAAATATTTTCATCCATTCGCGTTCTGCGCTTGAATCACGGGCGCGTGTAGCATAGGATTTCGCAAGGTTTTTCTTCGTGAAGATATCGCGGAGCGAAAGGCGGACATGAGCGTAAAGGAATTTATCAAGCACCACTACCGGCATTTCAACGCAGCTGTCGTCGTGGACGCTTCCGAGGCCTACGTGAAGCACCTCGCGGCTGGCGGAAAAATGTTCATGACCATGGCGGGAGCGATGAGCACGGCGGAGCTGGGGATTTCGCTTGCGGACATGATCCGCAACGATAAAGTGCACGGCCTTTGCACGACCGGGGCGAACCTCGAGGAGGATATTTTCAATCTCGTCGCCCACAATCATTACGAACGCGTCCCTAATTACCGAAATTTAAGCGATGCCGAAGAAGTGGCTCTGCGCGACCGCGCGATGAACCGCGTCACCGATACATGCATCCCCGAGGAAGAAGCCATGCGCCGCATCGAGCGCCAGGTGCTGAAACTCTGGCAGAAGGCCGACAAGGAAAAGAAGCGCTACTTTCCCTACGAATATATGTACGAATTGATTCGCGGCGGCGCCATCACGGAGTATTACGAAATCGATCCGAAGGACTCCTGGCTGATCGCGGCCGCGGAAAAGAATATTCCCATTTATACGCCCGGGTGGGAAGACTCGACGCTCGGAAACATCTTCGTCGCGAATGTCATTCGCGGCGAGGTTTCGAGTTACCAGGTCGTGAAATCAGGCGTGGAGCAGATGGCCTCCCTGATCGACTGGTACCGCGCAAATTCGGCAAACTCCTCGATCGGATTTTTTCAGATCGCGGGAGGCATCGCCGGAGACTTTCCGATTTGCGTCGTGCCACTGATCCAGCAGGACCTTCGCGAGGATTGCCGCCTGTGGGGCTATTTCTGCCAGATTTCCGACAGCACCACGTCGTATGGCTCGTACAGCGGCGCCGTGCCCAACGAAAAAATCACCTGGGGAAAACTGGACGCCACGACGCCGCGATTCGTGATCGAATCTGATGCTTCGATCGTCGCGCCATTGATGTTTGCCTATATTCTCGGTCAATAAGGCCAGGACCAGCGTATGGAAAATCGTGAAGTCGCTCGCATCTTGCGGGAAACGGCGCAACTGCTCGAAATCGACGGCGCCATGATCGGGCGTTACCGCAGCTACGAAAAGGCGGCGGAGCTTCTCGACGGCCTGCCCGAATCCATCGAAGAACTCGCCAAGGATCGCGACAAATTAATGGAGCTGCCGGGGATCGGCGAGGGCATGGCCGATCATATTCAGGAAGTCCTCAAGACCGGCGATTATGACCTTCGAAAAAAGCTCCTCAAGAAATATCCTGAAACGATCCTGCATCTCCTGGACTTGCAATCCCTCGGTCCCAAGAAAGTTGCTTTCCTGTGGAAAGCCTTTAAGGCGGGAACCGTCGAGGAAGTCGAAAAGCTGGCTCGCGACGGCAAGCTGCGCGACCTGCCCGGCTTTGGCGAGAAGAGCGAAGAAAATATTTTAAAGGCGATTGAAGTCTTCAAGAAATCCGTGGGCCGGTTTCAAATTAACGTCGCCGAGGAAGTCGCCGAAAGAATCGTTTCTCATATCCGCGGGTTCGGCAAACCGATTGACGCCGTAACTCCGGCGGGATCGCTGCGTCGCGGGAAGGAGACGGTGGGCGACCTCGACGTTTTGGTCACCCTGGCGCAAGGCAAGTACACGCGGAAGAGCGTTGAGGCGATTTCCGACCACATCCTCGCCTTTCCTGAAATCGATCAGACGCTTGCGCGCGGCGAAAATAAAGTCAGCTTCATCCTGAAAAACGGCTTGCAGGTGGATGTCCGCATTCTCGAGAAGGAAGTCTTCGGCGCCGCCCTGCTCTATTTCACCGGCTCGAAGGAACATAACGTCGTCCTGCGTGGCCGCGCAAATAAGATGGGCTACACGCTGAACGAATACGCGCTTGCCACGCTCAAAGGTGAGCGGCCCGTGGCCCGCGAAACTGAAGAAGAAATCTACGCCAAGCTCGCGCTCGACTATATTCCGCCCGAATTGCGCGAAAACTCGGGAGAAATTGACGCGGCCGCCGAGCACCGCCTTCCCCACTTGATCGAGCTCGGCGACATCCGCGGCGATCTGCAGATGCACACAACGGCGAGCGACGGCAAGAACTCCATCGAGGAAATGGCGCTGGCGGGTAAAGCTCTCGGGTACGAATATATTTCGCTCACCGATCACAGCAAGGCCGTAACGGTCGCCAACGGGCTCGACGAAAAGCGCACGCTCGAACAGATCAAGAAAATCCATGTCGCCAATGCGAAATCGCTCGGCATTCGCGTCCTCGCCAGCAGCGAAGTGGATATCCTGAAGACCGGGAAACTGGACCTGGACGATGAAGTGCTCGCGCAACTCGACGTCGTGCTGGTTTCCATCCACTCCTACATGAATCTTGGCCGCGCGGAAATGACGGAGCGAATTCTGGCCGCCATCGAAAATTCCTACACGCAAATCATCGCGCACCCCACGGGCCGCCTGGTACTTCATCGCGACGCTTATGCCTATGATATGGAGCGCGTGCTTGACTCCGCCCGCGAACACGGCGTCATCATGGAATGCAACGCTTCACCGGAGCGCCTGGACCTGAAAGACACGCATCTCCGCATGGCCAAGGAACGCGGCGTGAAAATCGTGATTTCAACCGATGCGCATACCACCCGGGGCCTCGCGGCCATGCGCTACGGCGTGGAAATGGCGCGGCGCGGATGGCTCGAAAAGAAGGACGTCATCAACACTCTTCCCCTCGCGAAACTCCTGGCGACGCTCCGCGCGAAACCCGGCGCAGCTACCAAAGCCAGGCACCACGCGGCAGCAGCGGGCGCACACAAAAAGGGAAACTCGCGCAGGTCCGGCTGACCGTTCCTTGGACCACTCTGCCCGCCCTCGCCAATCAACATCCTGTGTTGCGGCTTTAAATACTGAGGAAATTCTCCCTGGACGTGTCATCCCGAGCCTGCCTGCCGGCAGGCAGGCGAAGCGAGGGACCCCTCTGCGGTTTTAACCCAAAAAGAGAGCGGAATGACGGTGTTTACTCAGTTCCCGCCGTCGGCGCTTTTTGAAGTAACAAATCCCGCGCCACGATAATCGTATTCACGTGAATCCGAACCGTATCCTCCACGCGCCTGGCATATCCTCCCGCCAGGGTTGACGCCACGGGAATTCCACGGCGGCGCGCATGATCGAAGACAAGCTTGTCGCGCTTCTGCAGCCCCTCAATCGTCAGGGCCAGGCCGCCCAGTTGATCCTCGCGATAGGGATCTGCCCCGCCAACATAGAAAATCAGGTCAGGAGTCATTTTGTTGAGCGCAAAGAAAAGGCCGCCATGCAAGGCGTCCAGGTAATCGGCGTCCCGCGTGCCGTCCTCGAGGCCAATATCTTCATCCGAAGCCGGCTTCGGCATCGGGTAATTATTCTCCTGATGAATCGAGAATGTGAACACGCTCGGATCATTCGCGAAGATCGCCGCCGTCCCGTTACCGTGGTGGACATCGGTGTCCACGACCATCGCGGTTCGAATTGCGCCGGAGGCCTGCAGCGTGCGAATAGCTACGCCGACATCATGAATCATACAGAAACCCTCCCCGTGGCCCGGGTAGGCGTGGTGGAATCCGCCGGTCAGGTTTGCTGCAAACCCATCCTCGAGAGCTTTGCGCCCTGCGAGGGTCGATCCTCCGGCAGCGAGCCAAAAGGCATTCACGGTTGCTTCCGAAAGAGGGATCTCGAGTTTCATCCGTTCGCTCAACGTGAGCGAATCCGTGCGAAGCTTGCGCACATACGCCGCGGTATGGACGAGCAACACATCTTCATCGGTAGCTGCCTCCGGCCGGAGAAAATCGCCCGCATCCGCGATCCCCTCCTCGAGCAGAGCATCGTGAATCATCTTGAATTTTTGTGAAGGGAAAACGTGAGGTCCGAGGTCTAAATCGTATTGTGGATGGTATATGACTTTAAATGGCAACATGCGTTACGTCGCAACCAGCAATCGCTTTTCAATTATCGCGTTCGAGAATGAAATCCGGCACGGTCATGAGGGCGCGCCCAAAATCGGATTTCGAGTTCCCGTTCAGGCAGGCTTTTGCGCGCTCGGCAAAGTCATGCGCAGCGGCGCGCGTGCGGTCCAGGGCGCCCGACTTGTGGACGAGCGCTGTGATCTGCTCCGGTCGAACACTTTCAAATCCTTTTTCTTCCAGCACCGTTTGCACCAGGCGTTGTCCCTCCGCGCCCGCGGTCTCCAGCGCATAGATCAGCGGCAAGGTCACTTTGCCTTCCTTTAAATCGCTCAGCACCGGCTTTCCAAGCTGCTCGGGCGACGCCGTGAAATCCAGAACGTCATCCACAAGCTGGAAAGCGAGACCTGCAAAATGTCCGTAGTCGGCCATGGCCTGTTCGCCGGCGTCATCCAAATTTCCAAGGACCGCTCCCAGGCGCGCGCACCCCGCGAACAGGCAAGCCGTCTTGCGCGCCGCCAGTTCCAGGGCATCTTCCTCGGTGAGGTCCATGCGTCCCAGTTTGGACAGTTGAACCAGCTCGCCTTCCACCATGTCTTGCGTGAGTTCGATCAGAACATCCAGAATCTTGAAGTTGCGTTCGGTCAGAGCCATCTGAAAAGACTGCATATAAAGCCAGTCTCCCGCCAGCACGCTGCGGTGATTCCCCCATCGCGAATTTGCCGAGGGGCGTCCTCGACGCGTGTCCGCGCCGTCAATCACGTCATCATGAATCAATGTGGCGCTATGGATTAACTCAACGACAGCACCGAGCCGAATCGCGCTGTCGCCCATGTGCCCCGAATATCGTGCTGAAAGCAGCAGGAGTGCGGGGCGCAGCCGTTTCCCTCCCCCGGCAAGCAAATACCTGGAAATTTCCGCGACCGGTTCGATGGCCGTCCCGTTCTGATCCGCAAGTTCGTATTCGACCTTCACCAGGTCGTCGCGAACCAGATCAAATATTTCCTTTGCCGTCAGAAGTGAGATGACGTCCCTCCCGGAACTTCGATCGAGCGGTACCCCGAACCAGCGAGTCCGAAAAAGCGCCGGAAGTTACCGGACGTCGCGCTGGCCACTTCGTCCGCCGGCAAGTTTCTCACATTCCCGATGGTTCGCGCCACTTCCGCGACATGGGCCGGCTCGTTTCTCCGTCCCCGGTGCGCCTGAGGGGCAAGGTATGGCGAGTCGGTTTCGACGAGCAGCATGTCGAGAGGAACTTCCGTTGCCACGTCGCGCAAATTCTGAGCTTTCGGATATGTCACGTTCCCCGCGAATGAAATCAGGAATCCCATCTCCATGCCGAACCGCGCTTCCTCATATGTCCCCGTAAAGCAATGGAAAATACCGCCCAGCCCTGAGCTTCGCCAGTGTTCATCGAGAATTTTCAGGCAATCCGCCCACGCTTCCCTGCAGTGAATGATGATGGGGCGCCTCGCTTCGCGGGCCTGGTCCAACTGTCGGCGAAATACCTGCGCCTGCACGTCACGCGGAGAATGATCGTAGTGATAATCGAGCCCAATCTCGCCCCACGCGATTACACGCGGATTCCGCGCCAGGCGGTCCATCTCAAAGTAATGGGCTTCGGTCGCGTGCCGCGCCTCGTGAGGATGAATGCCCATCGCCGCGTAGATCCAGTCGTGCTGTTCGGCGAATGGAACTGCAGCTCCAAGCTTTTCGATTTCCGGACCGTTGCCAATCGCAAGCAACGTCCCGACTCCCGCACACCGCGCGCGATCGAGCATCGCTTCGCGGTCCGCGTCAAAGTCCGGAACATCGATGTGCGCATGTGAATCGATCAGGTCCATTTATCTTTTGTTAAGCAAGAGATGCATTTCATTCCACATGTAGCGTCGGCCTTCAGGCCGACATCTTAACTTCAAAGTAAATGCCCCGGCGAAGGCGGGTGCCACAAGGGCGAAAGCGATCGCTGCAGTTACTTCAACCGCGCTCCGACAGGCACATCTTCGAGAAATCCTGCCAGCACGGGCGATCCATCGGGCAACGAAGCCGCGACGATCATTCCATTCGATTCTACGCCGCGCAATTTCCGCGGCTCCAGGTTGGTCACCACCACGACTTTGCGCCCGATGAGGTCTTCAGGCTTATACACCTGCGCAATGCCGGCGACAATCTGACGGACTTCGTCGCCAATATCAACCTGCAGCTGCAGCAACTTATCGGCTTTCGGAACGCGCTCGGCGGTTTTCACCTGCCCGACGCGCATTTCGACTTTCGCAAAATCTTCAATCCCGATTTTCGCCGCAGCCGCAACTGCAGGCGCAGCGGCAGCGCCGATTGTAGTAGGGACGGCTGCGGGCGTCGCTCCCGGTGCTTCCGCGGGTTTGTTCTGATCCTGCTCCATGGCTTCAATCCTTTCGATTGCTTCCTTTTTCTCAACCCGCGGGAAGATCCCCTCGGGCTTTCCAATCTTGGTTCCGGGCTTGAGTTGCCCCCACGCGAGAAGATCAAGTTGCAGTCCACCCAGCGGCTCCGTCTGTCCCAGTTGCTGCCAAATCTTCTGCGTGGATTGCGGAAGTACGGGATACGCCAGCGCAGTGACAATGCGGAGTCCCTCCGCCGCCGTGTAGAGCACAGCCGCCAGCCGGTCTCTGTCTTCGGGCTTCTCCGCAAGCGTCCAGGGTTTCTCAACGGTAAGGAATTTGTCGATAGCCGCCACTTGCTCCCAAATCGCCTCGAGCGCCAGTGAAAAAGCCAGGCGGTCGTATAACTGGGGCACCTTGGCAAGCACTTCACTCGCAAAATCCGACGGGATTGGGATGTCTTCGCCAGTTCCCTGCGCCGGTAATGGATTGGGAATTTCTCCCCCGAAGTATCGCTCAATCATCGTGAGCGTTCTGCTGGCAAGATTTCCCAGTCCATTGGCGAGATCGCTGTTGTACCGGTTGACCAGGGCATCGTAGGAAAAGCTTCCATCCTGTCCGAAAACAATCTCGCGAAGCAGGTAATACCGCAGCGGCTCGATGCCCAGCACTTTGACGATGGGGAGCGGCCGGATCACGTTGCCGCGGGACTTGCTCATCTTTTCGCTATCGAACAGCAGCCAGCCGTGCGCCCAAATCTGCCGCGGAAGCGGTAAATCCGCCGCCATCAGGAATGCCGGCCAGTACACGGCATGAAAACGGATAATCTCCTTCCCGACGATGTGCAAGTCCGCTGGCCATAGTCCGCGTTCATCGTAATCGGGCCCTCCGACGGCGCTCAGGTATCCAATCAGCGCGTCAAACCACACGTAGAAAACGTGCGGCGCTTCCCCGGGGACGGGAATTCCCCAGCGAATCGTCGTGCGCGTAATCGAGAGATTCCGCAGGCCGCCCTGCACGAAGCTCAGGACTTCGTTTTTCCTGCTTTCGGGCTTAATGAAATCGGGATTTGCGGCGTAGAAATCGAGCAGCCTCTGCTGAAATTCCGAGAGCTTGAAGAAGTAGTTCTCCTCGGTAACAGTTTCCGTGGGCCGTCCGCAATCGGGACAGGGATCGCCCGGGCCGGCCTCGACGACGTAGGCATTGTCATGGACGCAGTATTGGCCGGTATAGTGCCCTTTCTCGATGAAACCGTTGTCCCGGCACCGCTTGAACAGCCACTGCACAGTCCGGTGATGCCTCTCGTCGGTAGTTCGAATGAACTCGTCGCCCGCGATTCCCAAATCGTCCCAGAGCTGCTTCCATTGGGCGGCAATCGCCGTGGAGAATTCCTGCGGCGTCTTCCCAGCCTTCTTCGCCGAGCGCTCGACGTTCACGCCATGCTCATCTGCCCCGGTCGTCATAACGACGTCGAATCCCCGCATCCGTTTGTAGCGCCGGATTACATCGGCGACGATGGTCGAATAGGTATGTCCGATGTGAGGAAGCCCGTTGGTGTAATACAGCGGCGTCGTCAGATAGTATTTTGGCTTGGCTCGCGAGGCGCTCATTCGCCCTTTCTTACGATTCTTTGTGTGGATAAACCCTTATAAAGACAGCAGGCGGAAAGCCGAAGCAATCGGCTGCCGCATTTCCATCGTGAATCCTGATAGTAAGCGCGGTCTCAGGTGCTGTCAAATTGGCCTCTGCTCCTGTGTGATCCACAGGGGAGCCATTTGAACAAAGCAAAGGGCACGCCAGATTTAGCGTGCCCTTTGCCCCGGCCTGCTGGCCGGACGAAGAAATTAGGTCTTAAGACGTCAAGCTTATGGCGTCGGACGCAGGCCTCCAAAACCGGGTCCACCGTGTCCAAATTTATTAGAGCGCTGTATAAGCTTGGCGCCCGAAGGCGGCGTGTATGGGAATGATGTAGGCGCCGTGCCCGCGCTCGGACCAAGCACGTAGGTGGATTGGCCAAACCGGTCACTGCGATCCTCGGCAACCAGGAGCTTCATCGCGGGACAATAAGTCCTGTGAGTAACGCTGTCTCCCCGCGTAATCGTCGTCACTTCCGTATTACAGTTGGTGCCGTCAGGAAGAACGATGGAGGAAGCCACTGTGTTTCCCCCTCCTCCATTCGGACCTTTGCCGGGTCCCCCGCCCTTCCAATTGGGGTTCCCGTTGTGCGTAGGGGGCGGCTTAATGGCATATTCCTCGTAGGTTGTTCCCGACTTCCCCACGTGCCCGATAAAGTTCATCTTCCCTTCCATGTCCCGGACAAAGATGATCTCCTGAGGGCCCGACGAAAATCGGCCCGGCACGACCGGCGTCATCGTCCCGTCATGGTAGGAGCTGCCGTCGCTATAGGAAGCGATCGTGCCCGTGGTCGTGGTCGTCGACGTGTCGGCCTTGCCATCTTTGAAAATGGGCTGAGTAATGGTCCTCTTGTACGTGTATTGGTACTGAGGGCAGCCGGAAGTACACGGTGGGCCAAAACTGCCCGGACCGCCGGGACCAAAGCCCTCCCGACCTCGGGGGCCTTGTGCGCCTACCGCCAGGGCTAAACCTAACAGTCCGACTAAGGCAAAGCTGGGGAAGACCACTCTCTTAATCACTGTCTTTTCCTCCTTGAAGCAAACTCGAATACAGGCTTGGAAAAATTCATTTGTGAAACGTAAAGGTCAAAAATTTTACTGGATTACTTTCACCGCACGCGGCCAACCGTCTTCTCCCACCAGCACGTCCGCGCTCACCAGGTCGTCCTCAGGATTCAGCGTGTCCGTGGCCGGATATCCCAGCTCCGTCAGGGAGGCCCGCGTCAATTGAACGCGAACAACCATGCCCAGATCCTCGGGACCAATCGCATCGGCATAGGGCAACTGAACAAAATCTTCTGCGGCCAGTGTTTCGCCGATTCCGGCGCTCAAAACTTCCGCATCCGTTGAAGAAACCGAGGTGGCCGGTTGCGCCGGCACATTCGCCTGTGCAACCAGCGGGCCAGCGGTCTGCGATGAAACATCCTTCTTCGGCGAAGGCGACAACTGCCCCTTCGACGGGCTCGCGAAGGCCCATACCAATGCCAACACGGTAGCCGCCACGGCCCCAACAGCCGCCCATTCAAAGGTTCGCCGCCACGCCACGCGGCGGTGATGATGGCGAAACGCCGCCAGGACGACTGCCTCCACTCTCGTGGGCGTCTGCTGCTCGCGCAGGTTCCCGAAGGCCGCTTCACTGGCCTCGGCAAGCATCGCGGCTTGCGTCATTCGATCCGCGCAATTCGCGCAGTGGGCAGTATGATCCAGCGCGGCCTCGCGCACGTTCACATCGAGTAGTTCCATGCGCACAAAACCGTGCACAACTTCGTCAAATTCCCTGCATGTCATGCTGTTCATAGCTTGCCTCCCGTGCGCGCCCACGCTGCTTTCGCCTCCATGCGGGCTGGCCGGAGTTTCTCGAGTAAGATCGAACGTGCGCGATTGAGCCGGGACCTCACCGTTCCCACCGGACAATCCAGTAACGTCGCCGCTTCGCTGTAACTTTTCCCTTCCAGATCGCACAGCGTCACAGGCTCACGGTAATGGTCCGGCAATGTCAAAACTGCCTGCCGAAGCAATTCAGCGATTTCGGCGCGCTCCAGGCCATCGAGGGCTGTGTCGCCATTTCCCCCACGTCCATTGACCGCGGCATGGTTGCCGTTTCCATTGGGCCGCCCCGCTTCGCTACTCCACTCCGGCGTGTGGCCACTCCCCGCTTCCTCGACCAGCGGGACGTACCGGCCCTCTTTGTCATGCAATTTCCGAATGTGATTGCGCGCGATGCCATAGATAAAAGAAGCAGGAGCACCCTTTTCCTCGTCGTATTTCGCGGCATGGCGAATCAGCGTCAAGAACGTTTCCTGAACGACGTCGGCGGCGGCTTCCGGACGTCCCACCATATGAACGGCATAGCGGAAGAGGCCGCCCTGATGACGGCGATAGAACTCCAGGAATGCGTCCTCATCCCCGGCGGAGAGGCGCCTCATCAGTTCAATATCTCGCGGTTCTGCTAGGTCTGCCATCTATACCGAGTTGGACGCATGCCGACCGATTACGGTAATAATTCCGTTCAGCCGGTTGCAAAGTTCCACTATATTGTCATAAATAAGGCAATTCGTGTGCAAACAAGGTACTTATCGTACCCTCAGCATCTGTCCATCGGGGGATTGTGTCAGTTTTCCGCATTCCCGTGAATCATGGAAACAGGGGTGGGCCGCAATTCGGGATTTCCAACGTGTGAAATGCAGCCCTCCAGATGGAAACGAAGCCACGATCCTTGCTAAGATGATTTCCAGAGTAGCGTGTATTGCATTCGGGCCTCAAAAGATACGAGTCTCGCGATGGAGGTTTGAAATCATGAAAAACAGATCTCTTCTCGCTGCCGCAGTTGCGATGCTGATCGCTCCTATGGGAGCGGGGCTGATCTTCTTCTCGACAACCTGGGCGCAGAATTCCGGCAATACAACGCAGAGCGCCGCACGGGGCTCGCATGGCGAGGGCTCGTTCAACGACTGGGCAAATGAACAGCCCGGCAACCGCTACATGATCAAGGCATCTGATTTACCCCAGCCCTACGCCACGGATTCAGCTTCGAATCAGTCCAAGGTTGTGCCGCGTCCTGAGAACGCCTGGCCGAAGGCCCCTGAGGGATTTAAGATTGACCTAGCCCTCACGGGCGACCTGCAAACCCCTCGAACCATCATCACCGCGCCAAACGGCGATCTCTTTCTTGCTGAAAGTGATGGCAACCGCATTCGCGTGATACGTGGGTTTGGCAGCGATGGCAAAGTCCAGACAAATTCGATATTTGCCACTGGCTTGACGATGCCCTACGGAATTGCTTTTTATCCCCCGGGGCCGGATCCCAAATACGTTTACATTGGCAATACGAATTCCGTGGTCCGGTTTCCCTATAAAAACGGCGACATGAAGGCAAGCGGGCCCGCGGAAACCGTCGTTGCAAGTATTCCAGGCGGAGGCAAGTATGGCGGCGGGCACTGGACTCGCAGCCTTGTCTTCACGAACGACGGCAAGAAACTTCTCGTAGGCGTTGGGTCCAAGGAGAACGTCGGAGAAGACCCTGACGAAAAAGACCGCGCAGACGTGCTCGAATTCAATCCTGACGGATCGGGCGAGCGAATCTACGCATCGGGCATTCGAAATCCGTCCGGACTCATGATCCATCCCAAGACAGGCCAGCTGTGGGTTGCCGTGAATGAACGCGATGCACTCGGCGATGATTTAGTGCCGGACTACGTGACCCACGTTCAGGAAGGAGGCTTCTACGGCTGGCCCTGGTATTACATGGGACCGAACCAGGACCCGCGCCTCGAAGGCAAGCGACCTGACTTGAAGGAAAAAGTGATCGTTCCGGATGTGCTCTTGCAATCGCACTCCGCGCCGCTGAATCTGACCTATTACAATGGAAAACAATTTCCAGCGGAATATGATGGCGACTTGTTCGTCACCTCGCACGGATCGTGGAACCGCGAACACCGGACCGGCTACAAAATCATTCGACTGTACGCGCACGACGGAAAAGCGACCGGAGAGTACCAGGATTTCGTGACCGGCTTCGTCGTGAATGACGCGAATGTGTGGGGGCGTCCCGTCGGCATCACCGTCGCTCGCGACGGGTCGGTTGTGTTTACCGATGATGTGTCTAACAGCATTTGGCGCGTCACCTATGTGGGCGGTAAGGGAGCCGCGGAGTAAAGCGCCGCACAAGTGTTCGAACTTCCGCAACTCGCGAATCAGTTATAGGTGCGTCTTGCCGATAAACAATTACGAACCGGAAACGCATCTCCGAGTCGCACTAGCGCAGTATTCGCACGATCGAGACCCTGGGGAAATTGCGGCTGAAGCCAAGGCTGCGTGCGCCCAGATCGTCGTTTTTCCGGAGATGTTTTCGAATGGCTACTCCACCTTCGATAAAGGAGATCCAGGGGCGGCCGAACGTTGGCGCGACGCGGCATTAACACCTGATAGCGATTTCTTAAAAAGATGCCGGGACGCAGCGTTCACACACCAAATTAGTGTCGTCACCACTTTCCTGGAGGCAGCTCGTCCGAAGCCATACAATTCCGCTCTACTGATTGACTCGGAAGGTCGAACCGTTCTCCACCATCGAAAAGTCCACATTTGCGACTTCGGAAATCCCGAGTCTGAGTGCGCGCCCGGGAAGCAACTCGATGTCGCTGAGATTAATACATCAGCCGGCCCAGTCAAACTCGGTCTATTGATTTGCATGGATAGAGAGTATCCAGAGACTGCCAGATCGCTCTCTGCCGCCGGCGCTGAAATCGTTCTAATTCCGAATTGCTGTCACCTCGTCACTGACCCTGTGGTTGGGGATGTCCGGATTGGACAGCTACGTGGGCGAGCATTCGAGATGGTGATCGGCATGGCAGTGGCAAATTACCCTGCGCCCAGATGCGACGGCCACTCCTTCGCCGTTGACGCTACCGGAGCCATCATCGCAATGGCGGACGAGTCGCCCGGCCTTATAATTGCTGCGTTCGACCTCACACTAATTCGTAGGACGCGAACCGAAGAACACTTTCGCTGGCGCCTCTGAAGTTTCTTGGTAGACAAGGGCTCCTCCTTGCACGTAGCAGTTTCAAAACCAATTCCCTATAATCGTTTCTTCTTTTATCAAATAGGAGCCATGTGTATCACGTTCTTGAAGCCCGCGTCCGCGCTGCCCTGGCGGCGCATATTCAGAAATCCTATGGCCAGGATGTCACCGTGGTCACGGAACGGCCTCCTCGTATTGAGATGGGAGAAATCGCCACGCCCGTCTGCTTCGAACTGGCCAAGCGCCTGCGGCGCGCGCCCTGGCAGATCTCGCAGGAAATCGCATCGCAGCTGCCTGCAATTGAGGGCGTCGAAAAAGTGGAAATTGCCGGTGCGGGCTACGTGAATCTTTATTTTGACCGCGCTGCATTCCTTGCGGCCGCCATGGTGGGATCGGAGTCCATTCCGGATGCCGCCGCGCCCGGCACGCCCAAGTGCATCGTGGAGCACACCAACATCAATCCCAATAAAGCCGCGCACATCGGCCACCTGCGCAATGCCGCGCTGGGCGACACGCTGGTGCGCGTGCTTCGCCGCGCGGGACGCCGAGTCGAAGTGCAGAATTACATCGACAATACGGGAGTGCAGGTCGCCGACGTCGTGATCGCCTTTATTCATATCGCGAAAAAATCGCCCGAGGAAGTGTGCGCCCTGGCCGCGCACCCGAAATTCGATTATTTCTGCTGGGACCTATATGCGCGCGCCACGCAATTTTTTGAGGAGGACAAAACGCGACTCGTCCTGCGCGGCGAAACGCTCAAATCCATCGAGGAAGACCGCGGCGCGCCGGCCGAAATGGCGGCCATCATCGCTCCCGCCGTCGTGCGCTGCCACCTGCGTACAATGGAACGCCTCGGGATCGAATACGATTTGCTTCCCCGGGAAAGCGAGATCCTGCACCTGAAATTCTGGGACGCGGCCTTCGAGCAGTTAAAACAACGCAACGCCATTCACCTGGCCACAACAGGGAAAAATGCCGGGTGCTGGGTCATGCGCATGAACGATGCGGCGGATGCCGCGGACGCAAGCGGTGAAGACGATGACGCAAAAATCATCGTCCGGTCCAACGGCACGGTTACGTATGTCGGGAAGGATATCGCCTACCAGCTCTGGAAATTCGGTTTGCTTGGGCGCGACTTTCTCTATGAACCATTCCACAGGTATGCGAACAGGCACACACTCTGGTCAACTGTCGCGAGCGGCGGTTCGCCTAACGCACCGTCGTTTGGAAATGCCACAATTGTCTACAACGTGATTGATGCGCGGCAGGCCTACCTGCAAAACGTCGTGGTCGCGGGACTTCGGGCGCTTGGCTTTAACGAACAGGCGGACCATTCGATTCATTTTTCGTACGAAATCGTCGCGCTCACCCCGCGCTGCGCCTCTGAGCTTGGCTACACGCTCAGTGAGGAGGACGCAAAGAAACCTTACGTCGAAGTCAGCGGCCGCAAGGGCCTGGGCGTGAAAGCCGACGATCTGCTCGACCGTCTTGAATCCGCAGCCGGCGCAGAAGTGGATGAGCGTCATCCCGAATTGCCCGCAAGCGAACGCGCGGCAATCGCGCACGATATTGCCATCGGCGCGCTGCGCTATTTCCTTCTCAAGTTCACGCGCACCGCGATTATCGCCTTTGATTTCAAGGATGCGCTCAGCTTTGAAGGCGAGACCGGTCCCTATTGCCAGTACGCGGTGGTGCGCGCGAGAAATATTTTCCGCAAGCTGCTCGAGCAAGAGCCCGATTTCGACGTGGCATCTCTCAAGCAAATGGAGCTGCCCACGGCAAGCGCGCTGCTCGGAGGCCCCGACGGCAATGCCTTCTGGGAAATGATATTGCTCGCGGGATCGCTCGAAACTCAGATCGAGGCCGCAGTAGGCGCGCAGGAACCTGCGTTCATCGCGAAGTACGCCTTCCAGCTCGCGCAGTCATTCAACCTTTTCTACCACCGGCATCGCGTCCTCACCGAAGAGGGCGCCGCCAAGAAAACATTCCTATTGCAGCTCAACAGGCTGGTGGAGTTGCAGCTCGCCGCCGCGCTGGAACTGCTCGGAATCGAATCGCCCGAGAAAATGTAGCCGTGGGTTTGGTAGCACAGGCTTCAGTCCGGCAGGCGGGCTGAAGAGGCTGCGGAAAAAGTCGATTCAGAGCGGGTTCTAGTGGCACAGGCACTCTTGCCTGTGTTGAATTAGCAGTACTTACATTCAGCACACAGCCAAGAGTGGCCGTGCTACTAGTTCTTAGACCGCGTGAAAGAGTTGGTTGTGTAGCCAAACTTTTTGCGTGCGGCTTTTCGGTCGAACTTCCAGTTGATTGTGACGCCAACGCGGTTGATCCGGCGATTCCACGCGCG
>Ga0182024_10003218_pt1 | contig 39270 bp, 38 predicted proteins | sample P32metaG_FD_120480 | JGI IMG/M metagenome (GOLD analysis project Ga0182024, IMG submission 120480) | Permafrost microbial communities from Stordalen Mire, Sweden - P3-2 metaG (Illumina Assembly) | ecosystem: Environmental > Terrestrial > Soil > Wetlands > Permafrost | place: Sweden: Stordalen...
CCCGGTGCTCTTTCCCGACATGGTCCGGCGCGGGCAGAAGCGCCCATCGATGATCGCGCTGCTCGCGACGTCGGGCGCGATGGCCGAGACGATCCCGCCCAGCCTCGTGCTCATCATCATCGGCTCGGTGACCGGCGTCTCGATCGCGGCCATGTTCACCGCCGGACTGCTGCCGGCCGTCGTGTGCTCGATCTTGCTGATCGGCGTCGCGCTGATCAGCGCGCACCGCGAGAACGCTTCACTCGAGAAGTTCGCCGGTTGGCGCACCGTCGGGCGCACGCTCTTCGTCGCGATTCCGGGCTTGGCACTGCCGCTGCTGATCCGCTATTTCGTCGTCGCCGGGATCGCCACCGCGACCGAGGTCAGCGTGGTCGGGATCATCTACACGCTGCTGATCGGTGTTCTGGTCTATCGCGAGTACAAGTGGCGCTCGTTCTATCCGACCTTGCTCGACACGGTCTCACTGGGCGGCGCGATCCTGCTGATCATCGCGACGGCGACCGCGATGGGCTGGGCGCTCACCCAATCGGGCTTCGCGCAGCAGCTGGCGGACATTCTCGGTCACGCGCCGGGCGGCAAGGTCGGCATCATGCTCCTCTCGATCTTGATGTTCATCATCCTGGGCTCGGTGCTCGAGGGAATCCCGGCGATGGTCTTGTTCGGACCACTGTTGTTTCCGGTCGCCAAAGCGGCCGGGATCAACGAGGTGCACTACGCGATCGTCGCGGTGCTCGCGATGGGCGTCGGCTTGTTCGCCCCGCCGCTGGGGATCGGATTCTTCGCCGCCGCCGCGATCGGCAAATCGGAGCCCGAACGCGTGGTGAAGCCGCTGATTCCGTACATGGCCGTCCTGATCATCGGTCTGCTCATCATCGCGTTCGTGCCCTGGATCTCGCTCGGCTTCTTGCCCAAATCGATGCTGCAGTAGCGCCGGCATGAAGACATATCGCATTGCAACGATTCCGGGCGACGGCATCGGCAAGGAGGTCGTCCCCGAGGGGATCCGCGTGCTCGAAGCGGTCGGCGCAAAGCACGGGATCGGGTGGAACTGGGAGCACTTCGACTGGAGCTGCGAACGCTACGCGCAGACCGGCGCGATGATGCCGGCCGACGGGCTCGAGGCGATCAAAAGCCACGACGCGATCTTTTTCGGAGCGGTCGGTTTCCCGAACGTTCCCGATCACGTCTCGCTGTGGGGATTGCTCATTCCGATGCGGCGCGGTTTTCAGCAGTACGTCAATCTGCGGCCGGTGCGATTGATGCCGGGAATCACCTCACCGTTGGCGGGGCGCTCGAGCGGTGACATCGATTTTTGGATCGTGCGCGAGAACACCGAGGGTGAATACTCGTCGGTCGGCGGGCGGATGTTCGAAGGGACCGACAACGAGCTGGTGATCCAGGAATCGCTGTTCACCCGCCGCGGCGTCGACCGCATCTTGCGCTACGCGTTCGAGCTCGCGCGCAGCCGCCCGAAAAAGCACCTGACGTCGGCGACCAAATCGAACGGGATCGCGATCACGATGCCGTACTGGGACGAGCGCGTGAAAGTGGTCGCGTCGGATTACGCGGACGTGCGCGTCGACCAATATCACATCGACATCCTGACCGCGCACTTCGTGCAGCATCCCGACTGGTTCGATGTCGTCGTCGGCTCGAATCTGTTCGGCGACATCCTGTCCGATCTCGGTCCGGCGGTGACCGGCACGATCGGGATCGCGCCGTCGGCCAATCTCAGCCCGGAGCGCGCGTTCCCCTCGCTGTTCGAACCGGTCCACGGTTCGGCACCCGACATTGCGGGTCGCGGGATCGCGAATCCGATCGGCCAGATCTGGTCGGGCGCGATGATGCTCGATCACCTCGGTCATCCCGACGCCGCGCGGGCGGTCGTGTACGCGATCGAGGCGGTACTCACCGCCGGTCCGCGCACGCGCGACATCGGCGGCGTGGCGAGCACCGAAGACGTCGGCCGCGCGATCGCCGCCGCCATATAAGACGAGGAACGATGGACCGTCCGCATATCGCCGTCCTGACGAGCGTTCCGAGCGGCGTGCTCGACCGGCTGCGCGAGCGCGCGCACGTCACCGATCTGTCGGACCGCCCGCGTGAGACGTGGCGCGCCGTGCTGGGCGACGCGATCGGCGTCCTGTCGGGTTCGAGCGGTGCGATCGATGCCGCGTTTCTCGCCACCGCGCCGGCGCTGCGGATCGTCGCGATGCAGTCGGTCGGCTACGACAACGTCGACCTGGCCGCGCTCCGCGCGCGCGGAATCGCGCTGACCAACTCGCGCGGGACGCTCATCGAAGCGGTCGCCGATCTGACTTTCGCGTTGGTCGTGCTCGCTGTGCGGCGACTCGGCCCCGCGATGCAGTGGGCGCGCTCGGGCCGCTGGATGGAACGGGACGCGCCGTACGGTCACGATCTGGCCGGCGCGACGCTCGGGCTGGTCGGCTTCGGCGCGATCGGCACCGCGGTCGCGCGGCGCGCGCAGGTCAGCGGCATGCGCGTCATCTACCATACGCGCACGGCGCGCACCGACGACGCGACGACCGGCGGCGCGTACCGCACGTTCGCGCAGCTGCTCGGCGAGGCCGACTGCGTCGTCGCGCTGCTCCCGCTCACGCCGCAGACGCGCGGGATGTTCGACGACGCGGTGTTCGCCCAGATGAAACCGGCCGCGACCTTCGTCAACGCCGCGCGCGGCGCGGTTTGCGATACCGAAGCGCTGCTGCGTGCCCTCGAGCAGGGTCGCATCGCCGGCGCCGTGCTCGACGTCACCGATCCCGAACCGCTCCCGCCCGACCATCCGCTCTTCGCGCGCGACGACGTCGTGATCGTGCCGCACGTCGGCAGCGCGACGAGCGAAACCCGCACCCGCATGGCGATGCTGGCGGCCGAGAACCTCATCGCGTTCATCGACGGGGCCGCGCTGCCGACCCCGGTGTCGATCTGACGATGCGCGCGCTGCACGGGCTGCGCTTTGAGGCCGACGGCGACGTCGGTATCCTCGAGTTGGCGCGGCCCGAGAAGCGCAACGCGCTCGACGACGCCACGATCGCCGATCTCCATGCGTTCTTCAGCGCACCGCCGGCGGAGATCCGCGCGGTCGTCCTGTGCGGCGCAGGCGAGCATTTCTCGGCCGGTCTCGATCTCTCGGAGATCACCGAGCGCGACACGTTCGAAGGTGTCACCCATTCGATGCAATGGCACCGTGCGTTCGAGGCGCTCGAGTTCGGCACGCTCCCGGTGGTCGCCGCGCTGCACGGCGCGGTGATCGGCGGCGGATTGGAGCTGGCGGCGGCCTGTCACGTGCGCGTCGCCGATGAGTCGGCGTTCTATGCGCTGCCCGAAGGTCAGCGCGGGATCTTCATCGGCGGCGGCGGCGCGGTCCGGCTCCCGCGCCTGATCGGCACCGCGCGCGTGATGGACATGATCCTGACCGGCCGCGTATTCGACGCGCCAGCCGGTGCGGCGATCGGGATCTCGCAATACCTGTGCAAGCCGGGCGAAGCGCGCCGAACGGCGACCGAACTCGCGCACCGCGTCGCGGGCAACGCGCCGCTCTCGAACTTTGCGGTCATGCACGCGCTGCCGCGCATCGCCGCGGCGTCGCCGGAGGTCGGCTATCTCACCGAAGCGCTGATCTCGGCGATCGCGCAAGGCGATCCCGAAGCGAAGGTGCGCGTGCAAGACTTTCTGCGCAAGCGCGCGCCGAAGGTTCGCGAATGATGGGCGCGCCGCGGCTGGGCACGGCTGCGGTCGAGGTCGAAACGCGCGGCGACGGCGTCTGCGTGCGCAATCGCGAACCGCTCCAAGCGTATCCGAACGCGCTCGTCGAGCGGCTCGAACACTGGGCGGCACAAACGCCCGACCGCGTCTTTCTCGCGGAACGCGATGCCGGCGCCGGCTGGCGCGAGGTCACCTACGGCAGCGCGTTGCGCGACGTGCGCGCGCTCGCGCAAGCCTTGCTCGATCGCGGACTGTCGGCCGAACGTCCGCTCGCGATCCTGTCGGAGAACGCCGTCGATCACGGATTGCTCGGCCTTGCCGCGCAGTATGCCGGCATCCCCTACGCGCCGATCTCGACCGCGTACTCGCTGGTGTCGACCGATTTCGCCAAGCTGCGCGACGTCATCGGCCAAGTCACGCCCGGGCTCGTCTATGCCTCGGACGGCCCGCGATACGCCCGCGCGATCGAAGCGGCGGTTCCCGCCGGGGTCGAGATCGCTACGTCCGGGCCTGCGCCGCCGCAGCGCGCCGCAACGGTGTTCGCCGATCTGGTCGCAACGAACGCAACGGCGAGGGTCGACGGTGCGCGCGCGCGCATCGGGCCGGACGCGATCGCGAAGATCTTGTTCACCTCGGGATCGACCGGTTCGCCCAAGGGCGTGATCAACACGCAGCGGATGCTGTGCAGCAACCAGCAGATGATCCGGCAGGCGTTCCCGTTCGTGGTCGACGACCCGCCGGTCATCGTCGACTGGCTGCCCTGGAATCACACGTTCGGCGGGAATCACAACGTCGGAATCGTGCTGCACAACGGCGGCACGCTCTACGTCAACGCCGGCAAACCCGGCTCGCCGGCGGCGTTCGAGGCGACGCTCGCGAACCTGCGCGAGGTCGCGCCGACGATCCATTTCGACGTGCCGCGCGGTTTCGAGATGCTGCTCGCCGCGCTGCGCGCCGAACCCGCCCTGCGCGAGCGCTTTTTCAGCCGCCTCCAGATGCTGTTCTACGCCGGTGCGGCGATCGCGCCGCACGTCTGGGACGGACTGCAGGAGCTCGCGCGCACGGCGACCGGAACCGGCGTCTTCATCACCACCAGCTTGGGCTCGACCGAAACCGCGCCGGCCGCGATCTCGGCGACCTGGCAGGCCGACGGGCCGGGCTTCATCGGGATCCCGCTCCCCGGCGTCGAGGCCAAGCTCGTCCCGGCCGGCGCGAAGCGCGAGTTGCGGCTGCGCGGTCCCAACATCACGCCGGGGTATTGGCGCAACGAAGGGCTCACCGCCGCAGCGTTCGACGCTGACGGATTCTACGCGATCGGTGACGCGGTGCGCTGGGCCGACGAGCGCGAACCGGCCCGCGGATTCATCTTCGACGGGCGCTTGTCGGAGGATTTCAAGCTCGCGACCGGCACGTGGGTGAGCGTTGGCGCGCTGCGGCTGCGCGTGCTCGGCGCGCTCGCGCCGCTGGTGACCGACGTCGTCGTTTCCGGCGAGAGCCGCGATCAGATCGCGGTGCTGCTGTTTGCCGACGTCGAACGTTTGCGCACGATCGGCGCGCTGCCGCGCGACGCGCAAACGACAGCGGTATTCGCTCACGACGCCGTCCGTTCGAAGATCGGCGGGCTGCTGGCCGAGCTGGCGGAAACGAGTACCGGCAGCGCGACCCGGGTCGAGCGCGCGCTGCTGCTGGTCGAGCCGCCGTCGCTCGACGCCGGCGAGATCACCGACAAGGGTTCGTTGAATCAGCGGGCCGTGTTGACCCGCCGCGCGGCGTTCGTCGAGGACGTGCATCGCACGCCGCCTCCGCGCCACGTCATCGCGCTCGACCGGCACGAAACCGCCCGAGCGCCTGCGCGACGATGACGCCCAGCGCGCCGCCGGCCGCACCGCAACCGACGTCGAACGTGCTCCAGAGCAGGCTTTCGGGCGCGCCGTGCAACTTCTGCGCGACCTCGATCAACGCCGAGAATCCCGCGACGATCAGTGCGCCGCGCAGCACGGCCCAGGCCGAGGGCGGCAGCGCGAGGTTCGCGACCGCGCCGATCAGCGTGAACGCGACGATGCTGTACGATTTGCGAAGGTAGAAGCGCGGCGACCACCACGTCTCGTCGGGGTCCTCGCCGAAGATGCGTTCGATCAGCCGGTGCGGCAGCGTGTGCCGGTACACCGAGTAGCTGGTGCCGGCGTAGAGCAGCACGATGCCCAGAGCGATCGCGACGACGGCCCAGCCGCGGCGGCTCAGCGGAACATCAGCAGCGTGTCGGTTTGTTTGCTGCCGCCGTTCACCGGTGCGCCCGCCGGAAGGTAGAGCGTGTCGCCGATGACGACCGCGCCGGTGCCGTGCCGCCCCTGCGGCAGCGGCGCGAGCACGCTCCACGCGTTCGTCTGCGGATCGTAGGCTTCGTTGTTGGTGAACGTTCCGCCGCCGCGCTCGCCGCCGATCGCGAGGATGCGGTCGTGGAACAGCACGACGGCCATCCCGCTGCGCTGCGAGGGCATCGGGGTGCGCGCGGTCCAGCGGTTGGTGACGGGATCGTAGGCATCGACGTACGATGTGTTGTGGTCGAAGTCGTCGATCCGCCCGCCGATCGCGTAGAGCTTCCCGCCGAACGCGACCAAGCCGAGATGATCGCGGCCGACCGGCAGCGGCGCCGCGGTCGTGTAGCGGTTCGTCGCCGGGTCGAAGACGTCGTGGGTGCCGACGCTATGGGTATCGCGGCCCCCGACCAGGTGAATCTTTCCGTTGAGCACCGCGACCGCGATGGCGCCGCGCGGCGCCGGAAGCGGCGGCAGGGCCGTCCAGGCGTCGCTCTCGGGGTCGAACACCGACGCGTCCGCGACGGGGTCGCGGTTTTGCTGATCGAACCCGCCGAACGCATAGATCTTCCCGCCCAGCGTGGTGACGCCCAGGTGATTGAGCCCGCGCGGCAGCGGCGCGCGGTCGGACCAGCGGCCGGTGCCCAGGTTGAAACCCTGCACCAACGGTTCGTCGACGTCGACCGCGCCGGTCGAGTCGAGCGCCGCCGGATGCGGGCCGGCCGGCGCATACCCGCCGATGACGTAGATCGTGTTGCCGACGGCGGCGACCGCATCTTCACTACGTGGCGTCGGCAACTGCGCGCCGCTCGACCACGCACCGAGCCCGCCGGTCTGGGCCATCGCGCCCACCGCTAACACCGCCGAACAGATCGCCGTCGCAGCGCCCAGCATGCGTCTCATCGCGCCCGGTTTACCCGGCCCGAGCGCGCGGTTCCCCCACTATGCAATCGACAAACGGACAGAATCTGAACGGGTCCAGACAGGAGGGTTCCCCCGCCGCGTGAAAATCGGCACCATCCTGGATCCTTGGATTCAGAACTCGGCTACCAAGACAAGCCGGGTACCAGCGTGCGACGGACTGCGGACGACCACGGGCCGTTCAAGAATCGCCGTCTTCGAATGCAGTCCGCGCCGACTTTCCACCTTGTGAAGGATCGTTCTTTCGCAAGTCATCACTTAGGAGGCATCCTCCGTATGGATGGACCCAATCAGCAGCGAGCTGCGATCATGCGTGCCGCTATGGCGCTGTGCGCGGGAACCGCGCTCTTCATCGGCGCCGCCGTCGCAGCGTCCGCTCAGTCCTCGCCGGCGCCGCAGGCGTCCCCGGCCGGTCAAACCATGCCCGGCCCCGGCTCGAACCCCGGCAACCCAAACCCGTCGGGCGGCCAGGCCTCCGCGCCGCGCGCTGCACCGGCCATGGGTCACCTGCCGGTCATCGACATCGTCACGACCTTCACCCAGCCGGCGTACTACGGCTCGAACGCGAACATCAAGAACTACGATCCGGTCGACGTCGGCGGAACGGTGCGCTTTCCGATCACGCGCAAGTTGAATCTGTTCTTCGACCGCATCACTGAAGGCACGCTGAACCAGCCGCTCGACTGCATTCAGATCGCCGGCGTACCCGAGCGCACCTGCCCGAACGACAGCCGCGACGTCATCCTTCAGTACCACGGTACGTATCAGTTCGACCGTCACTGGACGCTCGACGTCGGCGACTCGTTCCGTCACCGCGAGTTCAACAGCGGCGCGTCAGGCGTCAGCGCGGTGCCGTACCCGTTCAGCGTCAGCTCGACCGAGCATCACTACGGCTACGCGGGCCTCAGCTACACGACGAGCCCGATCGCCGAGCTTTTGCACACCGTGTTCGTCTTTTCGTTCACCGGTGACGCGCAGAACGTCGACCACCACGTCGGTGCCCTCTGCACGGCCGGAAACAAAGCCACGTTTGCAAACAACGGGCTACCCGCGAGTTGCGGCACGATGCCCGCTACCGCGGTCGGTTTCTTCGACGAGAACCCGCATCAGTCGGTCTATTACGAGTCGACGCAGGGTGTCTCGGCGATCATTCCCATCGATCCGAAGCACGGCACGTCGTTCCTGCTCAACGAGCGCTGGGGCGCCCTGAACTTCTACGAGAACCCGACCCTCCTCGTCGGCGGTATCGGCATCCCGTATCGCTGGAACAGTGCGCTCACGTACCAGCTCAACAAGCGGTTCAGCCCGGGCTTCACGCTCTCGGTGCGTCACTCGGACTACCACGCAATTCCGGGCATGGCGCTGCCGGCCCCGAACGCGATCCACGTCGGTTCGTGGGATGTCATTGGAACCTTCCACGTCGACACGAACTCGTGGTTCCACTGATCTGATCGCTTCGGTCTGATCGACGCGCGCCCGGAGGCTTTTGCTTCCGGGCGCGTTCGTTTCGCGCGCTCCACCCGTGCAAGAATGACTTCGTCAACGAAAGGTCCGCCGATGAGACGCACGGTCTTACAAGTCGCCGACGTGATGCCGATCGAGGTCGCTCGTCAGCCGCGCATGCTCGAAGGGATCGTCGATCAGCTCCGCCGTGCGATCATCGACGGGAAGCTGGCGCCGGGGACCGTGCTGCGCCAGGAGCAACTGGCCGCGCAACTGCACGTCAGCCGCACGCCGCTGCGTGAGGCGCTGCTAGCTCTCGAACGCGAAGGGTTCATCGTCTTCTCACCGACCGGCACCGCGTCGGTCGTCTCACTCGACGTCGTCGACACGCGCGAGATGATGGACATTCGCGAGCTGATCGACGGGCTCGCCGCGCGGCTGCTGGCGCGCCGCGGCATGACGCCGGCACTCGATCGCACGCTGACCGCGCTGGCGAACGAGATGGGCGAGGTCGCCGACCGCGATCAGCACCAGTATCTGATCGCGAACGCCGAGTTCCATGCGACGATTGTCGAGGCGACCGGGCACGCGCGGCTGCAACACTTCGTCCCGCTGGTGCGAATGTCGTCGAAGGTCGTCTACGCGCACCTGCAACACCAAGAGCAGCGGCTCAGCCTGTCGGCCGACGAGCACCTGTTGCTGCTCGACGCGATTCGCTCCGGCAACGGTGAAACGGCGGAACGGGTGGCATGCGAGCACGTGCGCAATGCAGCGGCGCATTGGCTCGAGCCGGCGGCGGGAGTCGCGGTCGGAACGACCGGCTAGACGCCGGACTGCCGGTCGCTGACGATTCGTTCGAGCGACTCGGTCGTCGCCCGCGTGATCGTCGACGGCACGCCGAGCGCGTCGAGCAGCTCGGTGGCGTCGCGCATCTCGTGCGCCCGTCGTTTGGCGTGCTTGTGCGTGCCTTCGACGATGCGATCGAGCAGCGTCTCGTCGGCTCCGAGGAACGTGCGCGTGATGTCGGCACGCAACCAGTCCTCGACGCCGGCCGCGCGCGCCGCTTCGAGCGCCTCGCAGACCGCGCCCGCCATTCCTTTGAAGAAGACCGAACGCGTCAGCTTACGGGCCGCCGCGTCGCCGGGAAGATCGCCGACGATCTCGAGCGGCGTGCCGAGCGGCCGCAGGAACGCCGCGAGCGCTTCGGCGCCGTTCCCGGCCAGGAACATCGGAACGCGCACGCCCACCGGCGGCACCGGCGTCATCATCGCGACGTCGACGAAGTGTGCGCCGCTGGGGGCGACGATCTCGGCCAGCTCGCGCTTGAGCGCCGGTCCGGCCGTGTTGAGGTCAGCGTACACCGTACTCGGCCGTAAGTAGGGGAGTGCGTCGCGCGCGACGTCGCGCGCGACGATCGCCCAGTTGACCGAGAGGACGATGTGCGCGCCGTCGACCGCCGCCGCGAAGCTCGGTGCGAACGGGATCTCGCTCAGATCCCCGTGCGGCTCGGGATCCCAGCCGCGCACCGTGCAGCCGCCGCGCACGAGGTCGCGCGCGATGAGCGAGCCCGCCTCGCCCAGGCCGAGCACCGCGACGATCGGGCGCGCGGCGTCAGGCGGCATTGCAGCCGCGCGCGAGCTCTTTGTCGAGCCGGTCGAGGGTTCGCATCGCGGGCAGCACCTGCGCGATGCTCGCGTTGGGCTCGCGCCCTTGACGGATCGCGGCGAAGAACTCGCGGTCCTGCAGCTCGATCCCGTTCATCGAAACGGCGACGTGCGAGAGATCGATCGGGTTGTTCTTGCCGTCGAGCAGCTCGTCGTAGCGCGCGATGTATGTGCCGTTGTCGCAGATGTAGCGGAAGAACGTCCCCAGCGGCCCGTCGTTGTTGAACGAGAGCGAGAGCGTGCAGATGGCGCCGGCCGGGACCTTGAGCTGAATGCTCATGTCCATCGCGATCCCCAGCTCCGGATGGGGTGGGCCCTGGACCGCGTTCGCGCACGACGGCGACTGGCCGGTCTGGTACCCGAACAGGTCGACGGTGTGACAGGCGTGGTGCCACAGCAGATGATCGGTCCAGCTCCGGGGTTTGCCCAGCGCATTCGTGTTGGTCCGGCGGAAGAAGTACGTCTGGACGTCCATCTGCTGGATCTTCAATTCGCCCTTCGCGATGCGCTGGTGGATCCACTGATGGCTGGGATTGAAACGCCGGGTATGTCCGCCCATCGCGATCAGACCCGTTTCGCGCTGCACCTGCGCGATCCGCTCTGCGTCGGCGAGATTGTCGGCGACCGGAATCTCGATCTGAACGTGCTTGCCGGCGCGCATCGATTGAATCGCTTGTGCGGCGTGCAACTGCGTGGGCGTCGCGAGGATCACCGCCTCGACACCAGGCTGGGCGAGACTTTCGGCCAGATCGGTCGTCCAATGCGGGATGTTCCAGGTCTGCGCGACTTCTTGGGTCGATGCCGGGCTGCCGCCGGCGAGTGAGACGACCTCGACGCCCTCGATCTTCGCGATCGCTTCGAGATGCTTGACCCCGAACGCACCCTGACCGGCCAGCGCGACCTTCACCGCGCGACGGACTCCTCGGCGACTTCCGGATCGGCGACATTCGGACGGCTCGTCGTTTCCTGCGCAGCGGCGAGCGGGCGTTGCGGCAGTCCGGGATTCTCGAGAATCAAATGTCCGACCGCGGTGTTCGAGGCGGGCACGTGATAGAAACGATAGATCTCTTTCGCGTCGTCGTCGAGCGCGCCGCGCATGATCAGCCACATGACCATCTCGATCCCTTCGGAGCCTGCTTCGCGCACGTAGTCGAGGTGCGGCAGCTTCACGAGGCTCTGCGGATCGGCGGTGAACTTGTCGAGGAAGGCGGTGTCGAATGCACGGTTGATCAGGCCGGCACGCGGGCCTTGCAATTGGTGCGACATGCCGCCGGTGCCGAAGATCGCGACGCGCAAATTGCGGTCGAACGACTCGACCGCTCTGCGGACCGCCTTGCCGAGCATGTAGCAGCGGTGGCCGGTCGGCGGCGGATACTGCACGACGTTTACGCACAGCGGGATTACCTTGACCGGCCACGCCTCCGGCTGGCCGAACATGAGCGACAGCGGCACCGTCAGCCCGTGATCGACCTCCATCTTGTTGACGATGGTCATGTCGAACTCGTCGAGTATCAGCGATTGCGCCATGTGCCAGGCCAGCTCGGGATGACCCGCAACGACGGGAACCGGGCGCGCGCCCCAGCCTTCATCGGCGGGTGGGAACGCGTCGGCGCAGCCGAGCGCGAACGTCGGAATCACCTCGAGCGAGAACGCCGACGCGTGATCGTTGTAGACCAGGATCACGACGTCGGGCGCGAGCTCGGCGATCCACTTCTTCGACGGTTCGAACCCGCGGAACAGCGGCTGCCAGTATGCTTCGCCGGTCTTGCCGAGATCGATCGCCGCGCCGATCGCCGGCACGTGCGACGTCGCGACGCCCGCGACGATCCTAGCCACGCTGCTTCCACTCCGATTTGCTGCGGTTGCCGTCCGGCGAGCGGCCGCCGGCCAGCATCATGGCAGCGTACTCGTCTTGCGACGAACCGGTCATGAGCGCGGCAATGTGCTGGAACGACAAGCCGTCACACGCTGCCAGCTTGGCCGTGTAATAGATGTTGCCTCCCAGCTCGAGCATCCCGTTCCAATCACGGCGCAGAACGGCGTCGGCCTGCGCGGGCGTCATCGGGTACTGCGCCAGATATGCGCGCTCGTCGGCCCGGAAGCGCGCGCGATTGTCCGCGCTCATCAGCGACATGCAGAACATGTTCAGATGATACCCCTGGCGCGAGCGCTCGGCGTCGAACAAGATCGTACCGGGAACGTCGTCGAAACCTTCAGTGCTCATCGTTCTTCCGGCCAGTAGAGACGGTTGGGGTTGTCGATCAGCAGCGCCTGTTGCGCGGCCGGCGTGGTGGCCATGCGGGGGATCAGGTCGACCAGCTCGCCGTCGTCGGGCACGATCCAGGTCATGTTGGGATGCGGCCAGTCGGTGCCCCACAGCACGCGGTCGGGAAACCGCTCGACCAGCGTGCGCATGAACGGAACGACGTCGTCGTACGGCGGCCCCTGCACGGTCAAGCGCTCGGGACAGGTCACCTTGCTCCAGATGTTGTCGTGGCCGGCCAGCAGTTGCACGAAGCGCTGGAAGTCCGGATGGTCGACGCCCTTGGCGACGTCGGGCCGCCCCATGTGATCGACGACAATGGTTGCGGGCAGCGCGGTCAGGAACGGCGTGAGCGACTCGAGCTCGTCGGCCTCGAAGTACACCACGATGTGCCAGCCCAGCGCGCCGATCTTGTCGGCGATCCGCAGGTAGTTCTCACGCGGTGTCGCGTCGACGAGCCGTTTGACGAAGTTGAAGCGCACGCCGCGCACGCCGGCGGCGTCGAGCCGCTCGAGCTCGTCCTCGCTCACGTCGGGTTTGACGGTCGCGATCCCCTTGGCGCGCCCGTTCGCCGCGCGCAGGGCATCGATGAGCGCGCTGTTGTCGCTGCCGTGACAGGTTGCTTGCACGATGACGTTGCGCGAGAGACCGAGGAAGTCGCGCAGCGCGAACAGCTTCTCCTTGGGCGCGTCGCACGGCGTGTACTTGCGCTCGGCCGCGTACGGAAACACGTCGGCCGGACCGAACACGTGGCAGTGCGCATCAACCGCACCCGGCGGGGCGACAAACCGCGGTTTCGACGGGTTGGGGTGAAACGGTTTGTAGTCGAGATCCATCGGTGCGCTATTTCGCGGCGAGCTTGGCCGACAAACGCGGATAGACTCGATGCGCGTTCGACTCGAAGATCTTGCGCCGGGTCTCGTCGCTCAGCGCGAGCGCATCGAAGTAGCGCTTCGTGTCGTCGTAGTGGTGACCGGATTCGGGGTCGATACCGCGCACGGCGCCGACCATCTCCGAGCCGAACAGGATGTTCTCCACCGGAATGACGCGCAGCAGCAAGTCGATCCCGGCCTGATGATAGACGCAGGTATCGAAGAAGACGTTGTGCAGGAGCAGCTCGGTCAGCGGCGGCCGCTTCATGTCCTGCGCGAGACCGCGGTACCGTCCCCAGTGGTACGGCACGGCGCCGCCGCCGTGTGGGATGACGAAGCGCAAGTTCGGGAAGTCGCGGAACAGATCGGAGGTGAGGAACTGCATGAACGCCGTCGTGTCGGCGTTGATGTAGTGCGCGCCGGTGGCGTGAAAGTTCGGATTGCACGACGAGCTGACGTGGACCATCGCCGGGACGTCGAGCTCGACCATCTTCTCGTAGAGCGGATACCAGGCGCGATCGGTCAGCGGCGGACCGTTCCATCTTCCACCGGACGGATCGGGGTTGAGATTACAGCCGATGAAACCGAGCTCGTTCACGCAGCGCTCGAGTTCGGGGATGCTGTTGGACGGCGAAACACCGGGCGATTGCGGCAACTGACAGACACCGGCGAAGTTTTCCGGATAGAGTCCGCAGACGCGCGCGATGAGGTCGTTGCAGGCGCGCGCCCACTGCAGGCTCGTCTGCTCGGTGCCGATGTGGTGCGCCATGGCCGACGCGCGAGGGGAGAAGATCGTCAGATCGGTGCCGCGCTCGCGCTGCAGCTTGAGCTGCGCGCCTTCCAGGCCGGCCCGAATCTCGTCGTCGCTGATCCGGATGCTGTCGAGCGAGGGCGCGGCGGACGGATCGTCGAGCGTCGCGATCTGCGCGTCGCGAAACGTCTGCAGCCCGCTCGGTGCGGTCGTGTAGTGCCCGTGGCAATCGATGATCATGACCGTCCGTCCCAGATCGCGCCGGGGACGAAGACGTTGCCGGCCATGAGCGCGCGCGCGGTGCGCAGCAGCGCCGAGCGTTCGACGCGCGGTACGCCGCCGTCGTCGACCAACGTCATCTCGACGGTGAAGAACCCCGTCGGGTGTTCTATTTCGAGGCTGCGCTCGCCGAGCTGGGCACCGTTGGCGGTGAACTCGGCGGCGACCGTCCCCGGATACGCGCAGGCCGTCGCAACGCTGACCGCTCCGAACACCCCGATTGCCTTATGCACCTTGTGCGGGATGAAGTTGCGCGTCGAAACCGCACCGCCGTTCTCGGGCGCCGCGACCAAGCACATCTTCGGCACCGTCTTCTTCGTGACGTCGCCGAGGTTCATCAGCCGGCCGGCGGCAAGGCGCACCGTTTCGACGCGCGCCTTGAGCGCCGCGTCGGCTTCGAGCTCCGCGGGCGCCTCGTGGCCGGTCTTGCCGAAGTCGGCCGCGCGCATCACGACGACCGGCATCCCGTTGTCGATCAGCGTCGCTTCGACGCCCTCGACGACGTCGCGCGCGTGACCGGTCGGGAGCAACGCGCCGCCGGTGCTCGAGCCGGCGATGTCGAGAAAGTCGATCACGATCGGCGCGGCAGTTCCCGGCACGCCGTCGATCCGCGCGTCGCCGTCATAGCGCACGCGGCCGCCCGGCGTCTGCACGTGCGCGACCGCGACGCTCGCGGTGTTGAGCATGTGGATGCGCACCGGTGTGACGTCGCCGGTCGCCGCGACGAGTCCGTGCTCGATCGCGAACGGGCCGACGCCGGCCAGCATGTTGCCGCAGTTCTGCGACGCATCGACCCGCGGCTCGTCGACCACCACCTGCAAGAACAGGTAGTCGACGTCGGCGTCGGGATGCGTAGGCGGGCCGACGACCGCGACTTTGCTGGTCAGGGTATCGGCGCCGCCAACACCGTCGATCTGACGCATGTCGGGCGAACCCAGTGCCGCCAGCAGCACGCGATCGCGCAACGTCGTGTCCGCGGGCAGATCGGCTGCCAGGAAGAAGGGTCCCTTTGAGGTGCCGCCGCGCATCAGCGTGCACGGAATCGCCGTTTGGTTCACCCGTTGCTCCGCTTGGCGTACGCGGCCGCGTCGTCGTAGTAGGTCAGCCCCTTGGCGGCGAGTTTCTCGCGCATCCCGTAGACGTCCAAGCCGATCTCGCCAGCGGCGAAGCGCAGGCGGTTGCGCTCTTCCTTTTCGATGCGCGCGGCGGCCGCCGTCAGCGCTTCGTCGATCCGCGCGCGCGGCACGACCAGCACGCCGTCGTCGTCGGCGACGATCGCGTCGCCGGGCTCGACGCGCTGCCCCGCGCACACCAGCGGCAAGTTGATGTCGCCGAGCGTCTCCTTGACGGTTCCCTGCGCGAAGATCGCCTTCGACCACACCGGAAATCCCATCTCGTGCAAGGTGCGCACGTCGCGGCAGCCGCCCTCGAGAACGACGCCCCGCACGCCGCGCCCTTTGAGCGCGCCGCCGAACAAGTCACCGAAATAGCCGTCTTCGCACGGCGACGTCGGCACGACGACCACCACGTCACCCTCTTGACAGAGTTCGACCGCGACGTGAAGCATCGTGTTGTCGCCCGGCGCGACCGTGACGGTCAGCGCGTTGCCGACGATCGACGCGCCGGGATAGATGGGGCGCAAGTGCGACGCCATCAGACCCACGCGCCCGATCGCTTCGTGCACGGTCGCAACCCCGGCGCCGGCCAGCGGAGAGAGACGGTCGAGCGCCGACCGCTGGAAGTTTCTGACCACGATCCCGCTCATGACGAGCGATTCGGTTTCACAGCCGTGAGCCGCTTCCCCTCGTCAGACCAGCGCTTCGCGATGGTGCGGTGCGTACAGGTTCTGCTGCGGACCGATCGGCACGATGCGGGTCGGGTTGATCTCGTCGTGCGTGGAGTAATAGTGTCGCTTGATGTGATCGAAGTTCACCGTCGGTGCGACGCCGCGCACCTGGTAGAGGTCACGCAGATAGCCTGACAGGTTGGGGTAGTCGGCGATTCGGCGCAGGTTGCATTTGAAGTGCGAGTAGTAAACGGCATCGAAGCGCACCAGCGTGACGAACAACCGCCAATCCGTTTCGAGCGGTGCGGCGCCGAACAGGTAGCGCCGTGCGGCGAGCCGCGCGTCGAGTACGTCGAGCGTCTCGAAGACGGCGCGCGCCGGCGGTTCGTACGCCGCTTGCGTTCCGGCGAAGCCGGCCTGATAGACGCCGTCGTTGACGGTCTGGTAGATCAGCTCGTTGAGCCGCTCGATCTCGGCTCGGTGTTCGGCCGGATAGAGGTCGACGTCGTGACGCGCGAGCGGGTCGAATTGCGTCTCGAACATGCGCATGATGTCGTCGTCGGAGTTGCTGACGATGCGTTTCGTCTCGGTGTCCCACAGCACCGGAACCGTCACCCGGCCGTGATACGCCGGATCGGTGGCGCGATAGGCTTCGGCGAGATAGGTGAACCCGGTGACTAAATCGGGCGTGTGTCCTTCGCCGTCGCGAAAGGCCCAACCGAAATCGTCACGGATCGGATCGACGACGGTCATGCCGACGGCGTCCTCGAGTCCTTTGAGCGCGCGCACGATGATCGTGCGGTGTGCCCACGGACATGCCAGCGACACGTAGAGATGGTAGCGGCCGGAGACCAGAGGATACGGCGTGCTGCCGTCGGCGCGCACCCAGTCACGGAACGCGTCACCCTGCCGCACGAAGCGGCCTTCGACCGACTCGTCGGGAAATTGCGTGTTGACGGTCACGAGCGGCTCAGGTCTTGTAGCTCGGATCCTTCGCGTCGAGCAGGCGGAGTTGCGCTGCCCACGCGAGCTTGGCGACCGGCGCGATCCCGAACTGCGCTTGGCGCTGCACGACCTCTTGTACTTGCGGCGTTGGGTAGTGCAGCGGTGCGCCGCCGGCCAGTGCCGCGACTTGCGTCTCGCAGGCGCGCTCGAAGAAGTACATGCTCAGGAACGCCTCGGCGACCGTCTCGCCACAGCTGAGCGTGCCGTGGTTACGCAGCAGCATCAAGTTCTTCGTGCCGAGATCGGCGACCAGTCGCGGGCGCTCGTCGAGCTCGAGCGCGACGCCCTCGTACTCGTGATGCGCGATCTGACCGTTGAGCAACATCGCGGTCTGATTGATCGGCAGCAATCCGTGCTCCTGACACGACACCGCGACGCCGGCCACGCTGTGCAGATGCAGCACGCACTTGGCGTCTTCGCGCGCGGCGTGGACCGCGCTGTGGATCGTGAAGCCGGCCGGATTGAAATGGTAGGGCGTCGGTTCGATCAGGTTGCCGTCGAGATCGACCTTGAGCAAGCTCGAGGCGGTGATCTCCCCGAACAGCATGCCGTACGGGTTGATGAGGAAGTGATGCTCGGGGCCTGGGACGCGCGCCGAGATGTGGGTGAAGATCAGATCGTCCCACCCGTAGTGCGCGACCAGCCGGTACGCGGCGGCCAAATCGACGCGGGCCTGCCACTCGTCGGCTTTGGTCTGGACGGGGGCGGCGGCGGTTGCGGTCATCGGCGAAATCTCCTGATCTGGCGAACGGAGTTGTTCGTTCAGACCAGCTGCGGGACCCGCGCCAGCTCGGCCATGACCAGCGCGAAATCCCCGAAGGTGAGCGCCTGATCGGCGTCACTCTTTGCCTCGCTCGGGTTGGGGTGGACCTCGATGAGCAAACCGTGCGCGCCGACCGCCTTGGCGGCCAGGCACAGCGGCGCGATCCACCGCCGAACCCCGACGCCGTGCGACGGATCGACCATGACCGGCAAGTGGGTGCGCTCGCGCAGCACGGGAATCGCCGACAGGTCGAGCGTGTTGCGCGTGGCGGTCTCGAAGGTCCGAATCCCGCGTTCGCACAGGATGACGTTGGGATTTCCTTCAGCCAGAATGTACTCGGCCGCCGAGAGCAACTCGTCGATCGAGGCCGCCATGCCGCGCTTGAGCAAGATCGGCCGATCGGTCTTGCCGACCGCTTTGAGCAGATCGAAGTTCTGCATGTTGCGCGCGCCGATTTGCAGCACGTCGACGCTGGCCGCCATCCGCTCGACCTGCTCGACGCTCATCACCTCGCTGACGATCGGCAAGCCGGTCGCGCGGCCGGCTTCGGCGAGCAGCGCCACGCCTTCCCAGCCCAAACCTTGAAACGCATACGGCGACGTGCGCGGCTTGAAGGCGCCGCCGCGCAGCATCGTCGCGCCGTGCGATGCGACCAGTTCGGCGGTGGCCAGAATCTGATCGCGCGACTCGACACTGCACGGTCCGCCGACGACGACGAAGTGACCGTCACCGACGACGACGTTACCGATCGCGACGCGCGCGCGGGTGTGCTCGTCGGCCCGCGTTGCCTTCGGAAAGGCCGTCTTGCCGGGCTTGGGCGCAGTCGGCGGCGCGTTGTCGACCACGACTGCCGGTGCGCGACGCGCGCGCGGCGGCGCCGCCGAAGCATCGTACGTACCGATCACGTGCAGCGCGACCGTCACGTCGCGCAAGGCGCGCAGCGCGTCGGCGAAGCGCTCGTCGCGCATGTCACCGTCGACGTCGACGATGAACGACGACTGCCCAGCGGAACCCAGTCGCGTCTTCGAGTCCAGCTTCGAGACGTTCAAGCCGTGCGCGCCGAGCACCGAAAGGCAGCGCCCGAGCGTTCCCGGCGCGTCTGCGACGGAGAACATCAGCGACGTCTTGCGGAAACCGAAGTCGACCGCCGGCTCGAACTCCGCCGCCGGTCCGACCGCGTTCGGCGCTCGAAAGAGGATGAAGCGCGTGAAATTGTCCGGATGGTCGGCGATCGTGTTCGCGAGCTCGATGAGGCCGTAACGCCGCGCCGCGTCGGCGGAAGCGATTGCGCCGCGCGCCGGGTTCCCTTCCGCTGCAACGTCGCGGGCGGCGACGCCGGTGTCGGGTACGGGGACCGCGCGCGCATCGGTCAGCGTGCCGAGAAAACGGCCGCATTCCGCCAAGACGACCGGGTGTGAGTCGACCTCGCGCAGGCCGCCGAGCGTCGCGCCGGGGACGCCGAGCAGCCGATGGTCCATGCGCCACGTGACTTCGGCCAGCAGGTCGAGCTCATATTCGGCCAAGACGTCGTAGCCTTCACGGATCGTGCCGGCGATCGCATTGTCGATCGGCAGCAGCCCGAGGTCCGCCCGCCCCGACAGCACCGCATGCGCGACGGCCCGATACGAGGGAAGGCCCAGCGGCGAAAACGTGACGCCGCGCCGCGCCGCGTACGCATCGAGCACGGCGTGCGAATACGAGCCCTCGATCCCTTCGAAGGCGGCAGTCATCGTGAGCGTGGGCGGCGTCGGCTCGCCGTTCGCGGGCTGGGCGCTGATCATCGTGCTCTCCGGAAATAAAGAGAGCCCCTCCGGCGAGGGGCTCTTGCAGCTAGCGGTCCATCGGACTCGTCTTACGGCAAAGGCCTACAGCGCCGGCGCGCAGTCGCACGGGGCGTAAAAGCCGTAATACCAGCCCGACACAAACATGTCCGTCGGTCTTACCACGCCCGGCGCGGCGGCGTCAACCGGAGGCCCGCTGTAAGCCGGCTTGCTGCAGGACGGAAACCGAGCCGCTACGCTGCACGTTGATATGACCGTGAATCGTTTGTGGCAGGTACTCCCCATGGCGCTGGCGCTGCTCGCCGGCGCGCTGAGCGCTCCCGCGCAAGCAGCGCCAAGGCAAGAGAAGGCCGTTCTCGCCGGCGGCTGCTTCTGGGGACTCGAGGCAGTGTTCGAATCGCTCAAGGGCGTGACCAACGTTGTCTCGGGCTTCTCGGGCGGCGCTGCGGCGACCGCCCACTACGAGGTCGTGAGCACCGGGACGACCGGCCACGCCGAGTCGGTCGAGATCACCTACGACCCCGCGCAGATCTCGTATCGCCAACTGCTCCAGGTCTACTTCACCGTCGCGACCGATCCGACCGAATTGAACTTCCAAGGCCCCGACCACGGCACCCAGTACCGCGGATCGATCTTCTACACCAGCGACGCCCAGAAGCGCACGGCGGAAGCGACGATTCACGAACTGACGGCGGCGCATGCTTACAATGCGCCGATCGTCACCACGGTCGTGCCGCTCGTCGCATTCTATCCCGCCGAGGCCTACCACCAGCACTACCTGCGGCTGCACCCCGACGAGCCGTACATCGTCTACAACGACATGCCCAAGCTCAAGGCGCTTCACGACCGCTTTCCGGCACTCGTCAAGCCGCACGCTTGATCGCCGGCGCCCTGGGCGCCTCGGTGGATGAAGTGGAGAAACCCGTGGAGCGGCGCTGTTTTAAGGTCAAACGGCGCGGGTAGCTCGCAGCCCTCGACGCAGTACGTTGAGGTTACGCGTCGCGCTCGTGCGCCGAGCGGGTACAGTATGCGCATGAGTGCTTCGATCGAGCCCCCGTCTGCACCGCGGCACCAGTGCTTGAACGCGGCCTGCGGCTGCAACGACCTGGTGAGTGCGGGAACGTGCAGCGAGTGGTGCGCCGGCAACACCGTCGAGATGGCCGACGTCGAACGCGGCGCATCACCGAACGTCGCGTGCAACTGCGGTCACGCGACGTGCACGGCCAACCGCGGCCTCCGCGGTACCCCCGAACGCGGCATGAGCTAGGTGGGTTGGCGCTGCGCGCCAACCCTTCGCCCTTCGACAGGCTCAGGACAGGCTGGCCTGCGGCCGATCCGCCCAATGGAGATGTTGAAGGTTACCAGAGGCGGGGTTGGCCGCCGGATGCGATGAGCTCGGCGCAGATCGCGCGCGCCTCGTCGACCGACGCGACGTCGGTGCGCACGAACAGCTTTCGCCAGTAGGCTTTCCCCGACAGGCGCGCGATCAGATCGGATGCTGTACGGGCGTCGACGACGCGGCCGACGAGCTGAACGCGCACGGTCGGTGCGCTGCCCGCGGTGCCGAGCGGCAGCCGGTGCAAGAGCTGCTCTTGCGAGTCGCTCCACACCGCGTCGCCCCACCGGACGCGCAGCGCGCGCTCGCACAACTCGTATGCGTGCAGATCGCGCTCGGCGTTGAACTCCGCCGCGAGGCCGTAGATCGTCCGCCGCTCGCGCAGCGCGCGCACCCCCTCGCCTTCGAGCGGCCGGAGCGCGTCGATGACGCGAAAGTCGTCCCAGTCGAGGAAGACGTGGATGTCGTCGAGCGCGCGCGGGTCGGGCCACAGCACTTCGAGCACGTCGTTGAGGACGCGCTCGAAGGCGCGCGTCGTGTGGTGGAAGTACACGGTCGCAAACATCATGTAGCGCGCCAGCACGAACGACTCGAGCGCGACGACGCCGCGTCCGTCGACGCCGAGCTGCGGGCGGCCGTCGACTTCGAGGACGCGCAGCGACGCGATCAGTTGCTCGACGTCGTACGTGCCGCCGGCGACCCCGGTGAAGTAGGCGTCGCGCAACAGGTAGTCCATGCGATCGGCGTCGAGGTTCGGACCGCTGACCAGCTCGCGCAGCACCGGATCGGCTTCGCCCGCGCCGGTGACGAGTTGCAGCACGTCGCCGGCGTCGACGTCAATCGCCGCCAGCGCCTCGCGCAACTCCGGTAGCGCGAGGATCGCTTGGGTGCGTTGCTCGTGCCGCACGCCGAGCACCGCTTCGCAGGCGTGCGAGAACGGACCGTGGCCGAGGTCGTGCAAAAGCAAGCTCGCGCGCAGCAGCTTGCGCTTCCGGCGGAAGGCGCGATCGGAATCGAACGCTTCCGGTGAGTGCACGCGCAGCGCATCGAACACGCGCGTCCCGATCGCCAACGCCCCGAGCGCGTGCGTGAAGCGCGAGTGTTCGGCCGACGGAAACGCCAGATACGCCAGCCCGAGCTGGCGCAGCCGGCGAAGTCGCTGCACCGCCGGCGCGGCAAGCAACGCAACTTCCCCCGCATCGAGCTCGATGAAGTGGTGGATCGGGTCGTAGATCCGCTTGGCGCGCGCGGGCTGGCTGTCGCGCATGCCGACAGGCTCACCTTAGCAGTAGTCGAATTCCTGCGCGATGCGGATCGACGACGGCGTAAAGCGCGAGATTCTCGCGCGCGCCGACATCGGTGAGGTGATCGGGACGTACGTTCAACTGCGCAAGCGCGGGAACGATCTCGTCGGCCTGTGCCCGTTTCACGGCGAGAAATCGCCGTCGCTGCACGTTCACCCCGATCGCGGCTTCTTCAAGTGCTTCGGCTGCGGCGTCGGCGGCGACGTGCTCACGTTCGTCCAGAAGCAGGAGAACATCGGCTTCACCGACGCGCTGCGGATGCTCGGCAAGCGCTACGGCGTCGAGCTCGAGGACGAGGACCCGCGCACCGCGCGCGCTCGGAACGAGAAGGAGGCGATCTATCACGCCAACGACGTTGCGCGGGCCTTCTTTCACCGCATGCTGCTCGATCCGCACGAAGGCGCCGGCGCAAAGGCGTACTGCACCGGGCGAGGGATCAGCGACGCGACGATCGAGGCGTTCGCGCTCGGTTACGCGCCGCGCAGTTGGGATGCGCTGGTCGACGAGCTGCGGCGCAACGATGTGGCGCCGGAGGTTGCGGTCAAGGCCGGGCTGATCAAACCGAACGAGCGCGGCGGCTACCGTGATTTCTATCGCGAACGGTTGATGATCCCGACGTTCGCAACGACCGGTGAGACGATCGCCTTCGGCGGCCGCGCGCTCGGGGACGCCGAGCCCAAGTATCTCAACACGTCGACGACGCCGGTTTACACCAAGGGACGCTACCTGTTCGCGCTCAACGTCGCACGGCGGGCAGCGGCAAAGGAAGACAGCGTGATCGTGGTCGAGGGCTATCTCGACTGCATCGCGCTGCATCAGGCCGGCTTCACCAACGCGGTGGCGGCCTTGGGGACCGCGTTTACGCCCGACCAGGCAAAGGAACTGCGCAAGGTCGCCGCGCGCGCCGTGCTGTGCTTCGATGCCGACGCCGCCGGCGTGGACGCGTCCCTCAAGTCGATCGAGACGCTGACCGCCGAAGGCGTCGCGGCGTGGACGCTGCGCATCCCCGACGGGAAGGACCCCGACGAGTTCATCCGCCGCAACGGCGCCGACGCGTTTCGCGCGCTACTGGCCGATCCGGTGTCGGCGACGCAGGTCAAGATCGACAGTGAGATCGACCGTCAGCACGGCCGGCTGGCGCCGGGCGCACTCGCCGGTTGGGCCGAGGAGACGATTCGGCGCTTGGCGCCGCAGCAAGAATGGGACCGCTGGCGCGTCTACGCGGCGCGCCGGCTCGACCTCTCGCCCGACGACCTTCGGCGTGCCCGAATGATGCTCAACCCGCTCCATTTCGCGCCGCGAGGGGGCGCCGGCGACGCGGCGCGCCACCTCGTGCCGAGCGCGATGGAGCGGCCGTCGTTCGAGCGCGAGGTCGTCTCGATCGTGCTCGACGAGCCCACGCTGCTGGCGGAGTATGCCGATCGGATCCCCGCCGAGCGGTTCGACAACCCCCGCCTGCGGCGCGTCTGGGAGACGTTGCGCGCGCACGCTCGCTCGCTCGTGCAACCGTCCGACGTTCGAGCCGTGTTTGCAGGGGATGAAGACGCAGCGGCAGCGCTCGCTTCGGTATCCGGGATCGTCGTTTTCGCCGATACCGAGGAACGTCGAGCGAAGCTCGATCGCGTCGTCAAGCGTTTTGCGCGAGACGACGCCGAGTGCCGATATCGTGAGCTCGACCGGGAGATGACTCGGCTGTCCGACGCGAATCAGCCGGTACCGGGCGACCTCCGCGCAGAACATGCGGCACTCGCCGCCGAACTGAAAGGATAGACCCTACGGAAAGGGGGTGAACACAAGCATGGCCCGCACCAAGAAAACCGCCGCCGCGACGGCAGAAGCACCGCAGCTCTCGCTCGACGAGCAGATCAAGAAACTGCTCGCCGCCGGCAAGAAGCGCGGTTCGCTCACATACGAAGAGATCAACGCGGTCTTCGACAACGTCGAAGACGTCGCGCCCGAGCGCATGGACGATCTGCTCGAAGAGATCGCTTCGCTCGGCATCGAGATCGTCGAAGAGCAGGCGAAGGACGAGAAACCGGCCGACCGCGAGGAGACCGAGGAACCCGCCATTCCGCCGGGACTTGCGCTCGACGACCCGGTCCGGATGTATCTCAAGGAGATCGGCCGCGTCCCGCTGCTTTCGATGGACGACGAGCGCCGGTTGGCGATGGCAATTGAAGCCGGCGAGAAGGAAGCTCTCAAGAATGGGACCGCCGACAACGCTGTCCTGTTTCACGGCGAAGAGTCGAAGCGCAAACTGACCGAAGCAAATCTGCGTCTCGTCGTCTCGATCGCGAAGAAGTACGTCGGCCGCGGCATGCTGTTCCTCGACCTGATCCAGGAAGGGAATCTCGGGCTCATCCGTGCGGTCGAGAAGTTCGACTACCGCAAGGGCTACAAGTTCTCGACTTACGCGACGTGGTGGATTCGCCAGGCGATCACGCGCGCGCTGGCCGATCAGGCACGCACGATTCGCATCCCCGTCCACATGGTCGAGACGATCAACCGTCTGATCAAGATCAGCCGCCAGTTGCTGCAAGAGCTCGGCCGCGATCCGACGGTCGAAGAGATCGCCAACGAGATGGGTCTGACGCCCGAAAAGGTTCGTGAGGTCATCAAGATCTCGCAAGAACCGATCTCGCTCGAAACGCCGATCGGCGAAGAAGAAGACTCCCATCTCGGCGACTTCATCGAAGATCAGGAAGCGGTCGCGCCGGCGGAAGCGGCGTCCGTCATGTTGCTCAAAGAGAAGATGCAGGACGTTCTCAAGAACCTTACCGACCGCGAGCGCAAAGTGCTCGTGTTACGGTTCGGGCTCGAAGACGGTCACCAGCGCACGCTCGAGGAAGTCGGTCAGGAGTTCGGCGTCACGCGCGAACGCATCCGGCAGATCGAAGCGAAAGCGCTGCGCAAGTTGCGTCATCCCAGCCGCGGCAAAGCCCTCAAAGACTACTGGTCCAACGAATAAAAACAAACGGCCCCGAACTCGGGGCCGTTTGTTTTCTCGGCGTTCACCACAACGTGGGCAGCACTGCAGGCCCATGGATGGGCCTGGCGCGTTGGCGCACTTTGCGCCAACGCACTACATGGGGTCGTCTTCGCCGCGGCCGGCGTGTGCGCTCGGCACGACGTTCGGATTCTTGTCCGCGAACTGTCCGAGCGGGTTCGGAACGACCCATATCGAGACGTCGTAGATCGCGGGATACAAGAACACCGCGCTGACCGTCGACGCGTCGGTCACGGCGCCGGCTTTCACGAGGCCGTCGGCCGTCGGATGCTCGACGTCGCCGGTCGCCGCGTACTTCTTGGCGCCGACGGCTTTGCCGTACACGCACTTGCCGCTGGCCTTGTCGCAGGTGACGAAATGCACGTGCGCACCGATGGTGAAAAAGCGGGACGGCGAGATGCCGAACAGCGCCGGCGGCGCGGGCGCGGGTGATGCATCAGGATTGCGGCGCTGGCTGTAGTCGGCGCCGATCAACCGCCCGTTGACGTCGTACCAGAGTTGCGCAGGTACGTCGGGATCGCTCGTATTCCACGCCTTGATGTTGACGTAGCTGATTGCGCCGGTGCGGTCTTCGTTCGTGAATCGCACGTAGCCGGCGCGAATCGCCGCCGGCGGGTTCGGATAGCGCTGCGGAAGATCGCGCATGATCTTGGCCAAGAACGCCGACTCGGCGGCACTCGGAGCAGGCGCCGCGGTCGGCGCGGGAGCCGGGCTGCCCATCTGCGCGCCGGCCGGACGCGCAACGACAACCGCGCACGCCAACGCGAGCGCGCAGACCAGGGGCGAAGGACGACGCATCATGCCGTAGCGCTTCGCGACCGCCCGGCCGTTTCTTCCGGGGCGAAGCCCCGAACACTCACTACGGCGAAGCGGTTGGTGCGGGGGTCGGCAGTGTCGTGACTTCGGCGGTCGGAACCGGCGAGGGCGTCGCGGGCGGCGGCGTCGGCAGGCTGGTGACCTTCGGACTCGGCCGTACGAACACCCGAGCGGGGGCGGTGCGGGCCGGCGTCGGCGTGTAGTAGGACGCGGGCTGATCGCCCGACAGCCCGAACGGGAACGGCACGCGCACAGAATAGCGCGAGCCGATGTGGTCGATCGCCGCCTCGGTCATCGCCGCGATCTCGGCGCCGGGCTTCACCGGCGGGACGATCGGCTCGGTCGACCTCACCGGCAAGAGGCCGATCGTCGTGCGGAACTGCTGCAGCACCACGACCGGCCGGCGGGTGCCGTTGGCCAGCGTAACGCCGCCGACGAAGAGTTCCGCCCGCGTTCCGGCGGGGGCAATTGTCGTGCCGTCGAGGACGATGGGATCGCGCAGATGGATCGGGACCGCCGTTCCTTCTCGCCGGCCGGCGTCGAGGAACACATCGCTCACAAAGACGACCGCCGTACCTGCCGGCAACACATGTGCCGGCGAGGATTGAGCGGTCGCCCAAGCAGCGCTCAGGAGGAGGAACGCCGCCGCGAGGACGGCTGTCCGGCGGTAGCCGGGCATCCTCCTAGCTGGCCTTTTTTTGCGCCTCGGCGGCTTCGGCCGCTGCCTTCTTGCCTTGCTCGATCAGCGCTTTGACCTTCTGACCGCCCTTTTGGCCGATCGTCTCGTAGAACTCTGGACCGTAGCGGTCGCGAGTCGCCTCGCCGCCCTTCTTGCCACCTTTCTTTCCGATGGCTTCGTAGAAGGCGTGGCCGTGCGCTTTCTTGGTGGCTTGACCGCCCTTGCGCCCGATCATCTCGTAGAATTCGGGCCCGTACTTTTTCTTGACGGTCTCGCCGCCTTTTTGGCCGGCCTCGCGGACGGACATCCCGCTTCCGGACTTGCGCTCTGGGGTGGTGGACATGAGTGGGGGGAACCTCGTGGATGAAAATCGACCTGTCTCAGTAACGTAAGCGAACCCATGGAAGTTGTCGGCCGAAGCCTCGTTCGGAAAAGGGTTCGAGCACTCGTTGCCGTCGCGGGGGTCGTCGTCGCGGCGGCTGTCCTCACACCTGTAGCAGCTGCTCCTGGGGAACAGCCCGGGTACCGGCGGTTGGTCGAGTTGGAAAGCGCCCGGACGTTCTCCGACGGGCTGACCGCGGCGCTTGCGTCGCGAGACGCAGGTTTGGCGGGGCGGGCGGCGCTAGCGCTCGGAAGAACCGAGGATGCACGCGCGGCCGGGCCCCTAAAGAACGCGACCGCGGCCCGGGACGTTTCGCTTCGTGCCCTGGCGGTTTACGGTTACGGTCTCTTGGCTGCTAAGAACCACATCGACGTTCGAACGGTTGCCCTGGCTCTTAGGGACAGGGCGGCTCCCGTTCGGCTCACCGCCGTTGACGCCGCCTGGCGCGCCCAAGCCGGCGCCTCGCCGGGGGCCCCGGCCCTCGACCGGCCGCTTTTAGTGCTCACGGCAGGCGATCGCGATCCGATCGTCCGGGCGCGCGCGGCCACGGCGCTGGTCGGCTGGGACAAAGCCGCCGATCGGGAGATGGTCGCCGAGCGTCTGGCGGCGGCGTTCGCTCGCGAGCGCGCCGCGACGGTGCGTTGGCACATCGCCTGGACGTTGCGCCGCGGCTTCGCGACCGAGACGCCGGCGACCACGGTTCGGGCGGGCTTCGCCGACCGCAACGAACTCGTGCGCATCCAGTTCGCCGACCTCGTCTCGCGACGCAAAGATCCGTCGGTACTGACGCCGCTGCGGGTGATGTTGCTGCGCGATCCGTCGTGGCGGGTGCGCGAACAAGCGTCGGAGAGCGTGCGCGTCCTCACCGGGCGCAAGCGCACCGACCAGCTGATCGCGGTTCCCATCGCCGTCATCACCCCGCTGCCCGCCGCGCCGAATACGGAATCGCCGCTGCCGCGCCCGACGGCGCCTTCCTCGGAATCGCCCGCGCCGCTCGCTCGTCCGCTCGCGCGCGACGCGCGCCTCGACCGCGCGCTGCGCGCGTCGACCACCGCGCTGCTCGACGGCCCGATGCCGGGCAGGCATCCGCGCGTGCGCATCGGCACGACGCAAGGGACGATCGTCGTGCGGCTCTATCCGGAGTGGGCGCCCTTGACGGTGGCCAATTTCTTGCAACTGGTCGATCGGGGTTATTTCGACGGCGTGCGGTGGTACCGGGTCGTTCCCGACTTCGTCGTGCAAACCGGCGGACATCTGACCGGCAAGCCCGACAACGACGTCGAGACGGTGAACTACACGCTGCCGTCCGAAGAAAACCCGCTCGAACAGCGCTCGGGGGTCATTTCGATGGGACTCGACTATACGACCGGAAAGAACGCGCACGCCAAGCGCGATTCGGCGAACGTCGAGTTCTATGTCACGATTTCTCCGCAGCTCCACCTCGACCGCGATTTCACCGTTTTCGGCGAAGTGGAGAGTGGTTTCTCGACCCTCGGCCGGCTGCTCGAGCGCGACCGCATGACGCAGGTTGTGCGCCTACCCGACGATTAGAAGGAAGTCTAACGCTGTAGGAGTGAGCGGAGGGCGAAGACGAGGTTCTCTTTGCGTTCGGTGACCCGGCGGTAGAAATACCCGGCCCAGTGCGTGCCGTAGGGAATGTAGACGCGCACCCGGTAGCCGTCGGCGACGAGCCGGCGCTGCAGCTCGGGACGCACGCCGTACAACAACTGGAACTCGAAGCGGTCGCGACCGAGCCCGCGTTCCTTGGCGAACGTCTCGATGGCTTCGATCAAGCGCACGTCGTGCGTGGCGAGGCCGGGATAGTTGCCGCGCTCGAGCAGCGATTCGGCGCAGCGCACGTACGCGCGCCGAATCGTCGGCATATCTTTGTACGCAATGTCGGCCGGTTCGTCGTACGCGCCCTTGCACAGCCGCACGCGCGCGCGCAGCCGGATCATCCGCTCGACGTCGTCGGGCGTGCGCTTGAGATACGCCTGCAGTACCGGGCCGACGGCGGCCGAGCGCGCGAACGCCTGCTCGAACACGCGCAGCGTCGCGTCGCTGACCGCCGAGCCTTCCATGTCGATGCGCACGAATGGATCGCGGTTCGGCGCTGCCGCGTCGATGACGGCCAGCAAATTGGCGAGCGCGAATCCCTCATCGACGAGCAGGCCCATCGCGGTCAGCTTCACCGAGACGTTCGTGTCGACGTCGTGTTCGCGAATCGCGCGCACCAGCTCGAAGTAGGCATCGCGCGTGCGTTCCGCTTCCTCGCGCGAGGTCACGTCCTCGCCCAGGAAGTCAAGCGTCGCCGTCATCCCCTGCGCGTTGAGGGCCCGCACCGCCTCCATCGCCTCGGCGACCGTCTCCCCCGCGATGAAGCGCTTGGCAAGAAAAAAGAAGCGCCGTTGGAACGCGGACGACTGGATGAGGTCGAGGACTGCCACGAACCCGCGGCTTCGGCATGATCCGGCCCGGCCCTCGGGGTACCACCGGAGCGGTGGAGCGCCTCTTTTCACGCTCTTTTCAATCGCTAGAGACAAGGGCCGGAAATTTTGGGAAACGGAGAGCATGGCTTGGCGCGTCCTCGTCGCCGACGACGACCTGGAGATCTGCACGCTCATCAAGACGATCCTTTCCAAGGGACCGTACGAGGTCACGCTGTGCAACGACGCCGAGAGCGCGCTCGTGTACATCCAGCAAGGGAAACCGGTCGATATCCTGGTCAGCGACTTCATGCTGCCCGGGATGTCGGGGATCGAGCTGATCACCCGTGTGCGCCAAGACGCGTCGACGACGCGCTTTCCGATTGTCATGATCAGCGGCCACAACAACTACGCGATCTCCGCGCGCGCCAAGGCGGCCGGTGCGAACGCCTTCTTGAACAAGCCGTTCTCGCTCAAAGCGTTGCGGGCGATCGTTCACACGCTCCTGGTCGATCCGCTGAACTCCGTCTCCGCATAGCGGCGGCGTCGCGGGCCGGCGGCACGTGACCGCCGGAGTCTATCTCAAGGCGCTCTTCGTCGCGCTCTCGCTCGGGCTCGACGTCTTCGCCGTTTCGGTCGGCGTCGGAATGAAGGGCGCCGACCGCTGGCTCAAGATCAGGATCGGCGCGGCGTTCGCGGTCGCCGAGGTGACGATGACGATCGTCGGCGTGCTGCTCGGACAGGCCGCCGGTCATGTGCTCGGCGACGCCGCGGGCTATCTCGGCTTTGCCGCGCTGTTCGGCGTGGGCGGTTACATGATCTACGAAGCGCTGCACGGAACCGAGGACGGTGGTGGCTTCGATCTCTCGCGCGGCTTCGGACTCGTCTTGGGCGCGCTGTCGATCAGCTTGGACTCGCTCGGGATCGGTTTCTCGATCCTCTACATTGGCGTTCCGCTGGGCGTCAGCTTGGCGTTCATCGGCGCGGCGTCGGTGCTCTCGACGACCCTGGGTCTGGCGCTTGGGCGGCGACTGGGCGTTATCGCCGAGGAACGCGCCGCGCTGGCGGCGGGCATCGTGCTCGTGCTCACGGGCGTAGCCTTTGCCGCGCTCAAGTTCTTCCACGTCGGCAGCTGAGGCGCTCTACGCGCTGGCGACCGCGTCCGCCCGCAGCGTCGTCGTCGTCGGGACGGCCAAGAACGCCGGAAAGACGACGGCATTCAACGCGCTGCGCGCCGTCGCGCGGCGGCGCGGGACGGTCGTGGCGGTCACCTCGATCGGTCGTGACGGTGAACCGTCGGACGCGCTCGATGCCCAACCGAAGCCGCGCGTACGGCTCGACGCTGGGACGCTCGTCGCGCTCCCGGCCGGACTCGTGCCGCGCAGCCCGGCTCTCGCGCTGCTCGGACGGGGCCAGGAGAGCGCGCTCGGCACGCTGATGTTCGCGCGCGCGATGGTACCGACGACCTGCGAGATCGCGGGTCCGCCGACCGCGCGCGCGATGCGCGCCACGATCGACCGGTTGTGCGCGCTCGGCGACGGGCCCGTCTTGGTCGACGGTGCGATCGACCGGATCGCACCGCTCGCCGGCGGCGACGATGCGATCGTCGTAGCGACCGGTGCCGCCAGCGGGAGCACCGTCGCACGGGTCGCCCAGGTCGCCGCCGACACGGTTGCGCGGCTCACGCTGCCGGGTCGCGATGCCGCCCGCGAGCGCGCGACCGTGGTGCGCATCGCCGGCGCGCTCGACGCGCGCGACGCCGAAGAACTGCTGCACGGTTCGCCCGACGTCACGGTCGTGGTCGACGATCCGACGCGCATCGCGGTGCGGGGCGCAGTGTTTGCGGCGCTGCTCGCCTTCGTCGATCTGCGCTGCGAACGGCCGCTTCGCGTCGTCGCGTGCACGACCTCACCGGTCGGTCGTGAGGGGACGCTGCCCGCCCGCGCGCTGGTCGACGCCGTCGCGCGCGCCACCGGACTGCCCACGTTCGACGTCGTCGCGGACCTCACGGGCGGCGCCGGTGATTGACGCCGCCACCGCCGAGCGCATCGGTCTGACCTGGCTGCGCACGGCGATCGAGCCCGTCGGTGCCTTCGGCCGGCGGCACGACGAGACGATCGCGCCGTACGGTCCCGGCGAGGAAAGCGCGGCGCTGGCGGAAATCGCCGCGGTTCACGCGCTCGCGCAACGGCTCGATCCCGACGGCGTCGCGCGCGTCCGCGCGGCGTTGCGCGCGGTCCCCGAACCGAGTCCGATTCTGTCTCGTGCGCGCGCCGGCGACTCGCTTTCGGACGTCGATTTCTACGAGCTGGGGCGCTTCGTCGACGCGCTCGGCGCGCTGCGCAACGCGTGGGACTCCGCGCGCGGTCCGGCCGAGGAACGGCCGCCCGCGCTCGACGCGTTGCGCGCGTTGCTTGCGCCCGGCCGCGACGGCGGCGGGTTCTATCTCGCCGGCGGGTTCGATGCGTCGCTCGAGCCGGCGCGCATGGCACTCGCCGCCGCCGAAGCCGCGCTCGACGCACGGCGCGTCGCGATCGCCGCACGCGTGCGCGCGATCACCGGCGTGGATCCGATCGGCGACGAGTTCGTCGTGCTGCGCGACGTCTACGACGGGCCGTTACCGGACGACGTGCGCATCGTGCGCGACGCGCCGGCGTATCGCACGGTGGCGATCGACCGTACGTCGAGCACGCGCGACGACGCGTTGGCGGCGCTTGCGGTGGCCGAAGACGAGGCGCGCCGTACGCTCGCTGAACGCATCGCGCGCGAAAGCCACGCGGTGAAGGGTGCGCTGGGCGCGCTGGGCGCGCTGGACCGCGCATTGGCGCGCGTAGCCTTCACCCAACGCTGGAGCGGGTGCGTGCCGGAGCCGGCGCCGGACGCAATCGACGTCGAGGACGCCGTGTTCGCCCCGCTGGCCGAGGCGCTCGCCGAGCGCGGACGCCGCTACACGCCGGTATCGCTGGCGCTGCGCGGCGTCGCCGTACTGACCGGACCCAACATGGGCGGAAAGAGCGCGGCGCTCGCGACAGCCGGATTCCTGTGCGCTTGCATCTCGCTCGGCGTTCCGCCGCCGGCGCGCGCGGCGCGGCTGCCGCTGCTCGACGTGGTCATCTGGATCGGCGGCGAGGGGCCGCACGAGCGAACGCGGCTCTTGTCCAGCTACGCGGCCGAGGTCGTGCGCGCGCGCGAAACGCTGGCGGTCGCATCGGCGCGCGGCTTGGTCCTAGTCGACGAGTTCGCGCGTACGACCGGGCCGCGCGAAGGTCGTGCGCTGGCGATCGCCTTCGTGGAGGCGTTGCGCGCGCGTGGCGCGCTCGCGCTCGTTGCGACGCACTTCGACGGGATCGCGGAGGCCGCGCACGTACCGCACCTGCGCATCGCCGGCCTGCACGACCGCGCGCTCGGCTCGCTGCGCAGCAATGACCTCGAAGCGGCGCTCGACGCGATCAACGCCGCAATGGACTATCGCGTCGTCGACGCTCGCGACGGCGCGGCCGCGTCCGACGCGCTCGTTCTCGCCTCACTCCTCGGTCTCGACTCCACGCTGGTCAAGCGCGCGCGCGAACTGTTCGCCCAGTAGCTTCGGCAACCACTCAGAGGCCGAGGGCGAGCGAATCGGCGCGCGGATCGCTGCCGCCGGCAAGCGTGCCGCGACCGCGATCGACGACGATTGCGTGCGCGTGCCCCATGCTGTTCTCGAACGGTCCGAGCGGCTCGAGTCGGTGCCCGCGCCGGGCGAGCCCGGCGACGATCTGCTCGGGCATCCGCGACTCGATCAGGACCAACTCACCGGTAGCGAGTTCCGGCCGTTCGGTGAGCTGATGCCGGCCGTAGACCCAGCGTGGATGATCGAGCGCGCGCTGCACGTCGAGACCGCGTTCGACGATCTGATGGATGATCTGGAGCAAGATCTGCGGCTGGCCGTCGCCGCCCATCGTTCCGAACACGATCTCGGGGACGCCGTCGCGCAAGAACATCGGCGGCGAGAGCGTGTGCACCGGACGCTTTCCGCCCTCGTACACGTTCGGGTGTCCGGGCCGGGTCGAAAAGTACGCGCCACGATTTTGCAGCACGATGCCGGTCCCTTCGGCGACGATACCCGAGCCGAAGTTCATGTAGAGACTCTCGATCAGCGAGACGGCCATCCCGTTCTCGTCGACGACGCACAGGAAGACTGTGCTGCCGCGATCGGGTACCTGTTCGCGCGGGCTCGCGCGCTCCGGGTCGATCGACGCGCGCAGCGCCGACAGGGCCTCCGCCGTGAGGCGCTCTTCGATTCCCACCGGACCGAAGGCGGGATCGCGAAAGGTGGCGTCGCGGATCGCGATCGCGCGTTTCATCGCCTCGACGCCCAGATGGTGCCACAACGACTCGGGCGCATCGGCGTCGCCGGCCAGCATGCCGGCGCCCAAGAGCAGGAGTGCCGCCTGCGAGTTCGGCGGATGCGCGAGCAGCTCGCCGCCGTGCCACGGAATGCGCAGCGGCACGGTCGATTCGGTGCGATGCGCGGCGAGATCGTCGAGCGTCATCACGTTCCCGCCGCGGTTGAGCGTGCGCACGATGTTTTCGGCGATCGCGCCGGAATAGACCGCGTCGGCCCCGTCGCGCCGAATCGCGGCGAGCGTTTCGGCAAGCTCGGGATTGCGCAACACGTCGCCGGCGCGGGGTACGCCGTCACGCAAGAAGATACGAGCCGCTTCGGCGTCCGCGCGCAGCACGGGTTCGTTCAGCCGCGCGTAGTTCGCCACCACGTCGGTGACGGCGACGCCGTCGCGCGCGTAGCGTTCGGCCGGACCGAGCAGCTCGTCGAGCCCGCGCGTGCCGTGCGCGCGCCCGACGTCTTCCCACGAACGCACCGCGCCGGGGACGGTGACGGCGAGCGCGCCACGTTGCGGCAACACGCCGTTCGGCAGCCGGTCGAGCGACGCGGCGCGCGGCGTACGTCCGCTCCCGTTATAGCCGACGGTGCGCCGGTCACGCGGATCGTGGACGATCCAGAACGCATCGCCGCCGATTCCGCAACTGACCGGATAGACGACGGCGAGCACCGCATTGGTGGCGATCGCCGCGTCGACGGCGTTGCCGCCGCGCCGCAGAACGTCAACGCCGGCCGTGGTCGCCAGCGCATGCGGTGACGCCACCATCGCGCGCGTCGAACGCGCGACCGCACGGGTGGGCCACGCCGGCCCGTCGTCGTTGGTGCGCACGCCCACCTGAACGCGGCTCCACCGACGCCGGTTTCAGCCGCCGGGACGCGCGCCGCGGCTCGCGAAGGGTTCCTCGTGGATCCGTTGATCATCACGGTCGCACCGGTCGGCGCGGAAGTCATGCCCGAGCAGACGCCCTATCTGCCGGTCACGCCCGCGCAGCTCGGGGAGACGGCGCGCGCGATTCGGGCTGCCGGCGCGAGCATCGTGCACGTGCACTGCCGCAACGACGACGGCACGAACACGCATGACGTCGAGCGTTTCCGGCAGGCGCAAACCGCGATCCGTGCCGCGAGCGATCTGATCGTTCAGTTCTCGACCGGCGGCGCGATCGGGATGACGCCGGCGGAGCGCGCCGCACCGTTGGCGCTGCGGCCGGAGATGGCGACGCTGACCTGCGGCACGGTCAACTTCGGCGACGACATCTTCGAGAACAGCTTTCCGATCATGCGCGGAATCGCCAAACACATCGACGCCTTTGGGGTGACGCCCGAGCTCGAGATCTTCGATCTGGGGCACATCGCGAACGCGAAGCGTCTGGCGCAGGAAGGCGCGATCCGGTTACCCGCGCACGTCGACTTCGTGCTGGGTGTCCCCGGCGCGCTGGACGCCTCGGTGGAACACCTGGTCGATTGCGTGCGCAGTTTGCCGCCGGGCTGCACGTGGTCGGTCGCCGGGATCGGACGGATGCAGCTCGTTCTCGCGGCCGTCGCGGTCGCGATGGGCGGCCACGTCCGGGTCGGGCTCGAGGACAATCTCTACTATGAAAAGGGGCGGTTGGCGCGCAACGAGGAGCTCGTCGCGCGCGTCGTGCGCATCGCGGCCGAACTCGGTCGACCGGTCGCGACCCCGGACCAAGCGCGCCGGGTCCTCGGCTTAGCTCCGATGGCGGCGGCATAGGCGAAGCCACAGGGGAGTGAGTTCTCGGGCCGGAACTCGCGTCGGCCTGTCCTTGGGGAGGCCCACCGCTGCTCACGTACGTCGTCCGCCGGACCCTGCAGAACATTCCGCTGCTGCTGCTCGTCTCGGTCGTGCTCTTCACGATCCTGCAAGCGGCGCCGGGCGGTCCGCTCACGCCGTACCTGCAGAACCCCCATATCACCGAAGCCGACATCGCGCGGCTCAAGCACAATCTCGGGCTCGATCAGCCCGGCTACGTCCAATACTTCCATTGGCTCTGGCGCGTGGTGCACGGCGACTTCGGCTGGTCGATGTCGAACTCGGAAGATGTGGCGCAGGCGATCCTCGAGCGGATGCCCGCCACGCTGGAATTGATGGGTTGCGCCTACGCGTTCTCGATCATCGTCGGCGTGATCTTCGGGATCATGAGCGCGGTGCGCCAGTATTCGTGGCTCGACTATCTCATCACGACGTTTGCCTTCTTCGGCCAGTCGATGCCGGTGTTCTGGTTCGCGCTCATGTTGCAGCTGGCGTTCTCCGTCACCGGCGTCACCGCGTTCGGCTACCACCTCTCGCTCCCGTCGGCCGGGATCGCCACCAACTCGGACAGCTTCGACCTCGGCGACCGCCTGCAACATCTCGTTCTGCCGGTCACCGTCTTGTCGCTCGCCTTCATCGCCTCGTTCAGCCGGTTCATGCGCAGCTCGATGCTCGAAGTGATTCGCACCGACTACATGCGCACCGCTGCGGCGAAGGGTGTCTCGCGCAAGGCCGTCATCCTCAAGCACGGGCTCAAGAACGCGCTCATTCCGCTGGTGACGGTTATCGCGCTCAGCCTGCCCGGCCTCGTCTCCGGCGCGGTGGTGACCGAATCGATCTTCGCGTGGCCCGGCATGGGACGGTTGTTCATCAACGCGCTCGGTCAGTTCGACTTCGCGCTGTTGATGGGCTACATGATGCTGGCCTCGTTCTTCGTCGTGACGTGCAACCTGCTCGCCGACATCTGCTACGCGTGGCTCGACCCGCGCGTGAAATACACGTAGCGACGTGGCCGCTGACCTTCCGCTGAACCCGCGTAATCCGCTCATGATCGCCATAACCGAGGAGATGGCGCCGACCAAGAGCACCGTTTGGCGGCGCTTCCGGCGGCACAAGGTCGCGCTGGCGGGTCTGGTCGTGATCTCGATCATGGCGCTCGTCGCGATTTTCGCAAACCTGCTCGCCATCGTGCTCGGTCACCCCGATCCGAACTTCATCGATCAGGTGAACTGGCAGGGCTACGCGCTCGCGCCGGGGACCGCCGGACATCTGCTCGGCACTGACGAGATCGGCCGCGATCTGCTGGCGCGCTTGATGTTCGGTGCGCGCATCTCGCTGACCGTCGCGCTGTTCGCCGTCATCATGGAGATCAGCATCGGCACGGTTCTGGGCGCGATCTCGGGCTACTACGGCGGTTGGGTCGACTTCTTCATCATGCGCGTCACCGACGTCGTGCTCTCGATTCCGCTGCTGCCGCTGCTGCTCGTGCTGACCGCGATCGTCGCGGGAACGTCGAACAAGGCGTCGCTGAGCTTCCTGGTCATCGTCGTGCTGATCGGCGGCCTGTCATGGCCGGCCGTCGCGCGGCTGGTGCGCGCCTCGTTCCTCTCGCTGCGCGAGCGCGAGTTCGCCGAGGCGGCGCGCGCGCTGGGCAACCGCAACGGTCGCATCATCTTCCGGCATCTGCTGCCCAACGCGATCGCGCCGATCATCGTGCAAGCGACGCTCGAGGTTGCGAACGTCATCATCCTCGAGTCGGTGCTCTCGTTCCTCGGCTTCGGGATCCAGCCGCCGACCGCGTCGTGGGGCAATATGCTGGCCAACGCGCAGTCGAACATCACCAGCGCACCGTGGGCCGCGATCTTCCCCGGCCTGTGCATCCTGGTCACCGTGCTGGCGATCAACTACCTAGGCGACGGGCTCCGCGACGCGCTCGACCCGAACATGAACTAACGGCTACGCCGAAGCGGTTCGGCGTTTGCGGCTGATGATGCGCATCGCGGTGTAGGCGATCGCGGCGATGCCCAGCGGCAGCGGCGAGTAGGCGACGCACCACACGATCGCGCTGAGCAGCGAGATCACGGCGTTGGCCAGCGCGTTCAATCCGCTCTGCCACGCGCCATCGATGCGCGAGGTCGGACCAGGTTGGGCCGGCGTCGCGTTGGCGCGCTCCTCGGTGAGCTCGACCGTGATCGTGCTCGTCGCGACGCGGTGCACGTCGTGCTGGTGCTGCGCGTCGAGCTGCTCGATCTGACCGCGAACGTCGCTCAGTTGCTCCTGGACCGAGAGGATCTCCTCGACTTTGCCGCCTTTGTCCATCAACGCGCGCAAGTCGGTTTCTTCCCGGCGTAGATTGCGCAGCCGCGCTTCCTGGTCGACGATCGTGGCGTCGACGTCCTCGGCGTTGATCGCGCGGTTCTGCACGGTGCCGAGCGTCGCGAGCGCATCGAGCGTCCCGTCGAGCCGCGCAGCCGGAACTTCGATCGTCATCTGCGCACCGTGCACCGCGCCGGCGGTGCGCGGATTCGCGTCGTCGAGTGCGGTGAGCTCACCGTCATTGTCCCGCGTCATCGCACGAACGCGAACGATCGACGCCTCGACGCCGGGAACGATAATCTCGATGTGTCCGGTCTTTGCCAAGCGATGTTGTTTGGCTACGGCGGCCTCCGACTGCGGAACGGGAGCGCCTCGAACAAATTGATCGTGGCTGGCGGTCTTCATCTGCGAGATGCCGGCGCTGCGCGGTCCCGGGCTGACCCGGTACACCGAGGTATTGTCGGCGACGACGGCCGGCGCTGTGCCGTCGCCCTTCGTCGCAACGTCGGCGAGATGCGCATGGTATGCGGCAAACGCACCGGCACCGAAGCCCACGACCAGGACGGCAGCCGTTGCATAACGCGCCGGTGCTCCCCACCAAGCGGTGCGCACGCGCGTTGCAAGTACCGCGCTCGGCGAAGTGCCGATGCGCGCGAGCGCATCGTCGAGTACATTCGGCGGCAACGGTGTGACCGCATCGGCGCGCTCGCGCAACGCCGCACCGAGCTGCTCGAGCTCGTGCAGCTCATCGCTGCAGCTCGGGCAGGCCGCCAGCTCGGCTTCGACGCGCACGCGATCAGCGGCGTCGAGCGTGCCGTTGGCATAGTAGGGCAGCAGTTCGGCGATATCGTGTTTCATCGCGGATGCTCCGCGGTGGCAAGTGCATCGCGTAGCCGCCCTTTGGCGTAGAACGCGCGCGTTTTTACGGTCGCCACCGGACATGAAACGATCTCGGCAATCTCGCGCTGTGAGAAGCCTTCGACGAAGGTGAGCTCGAGAACGGCGCGATGCTCGGGGCTGAGCCCGGCCAGCGCCGCATCGAGTTGGCGGCGATCGTCGACGCGCAGCGCGGCGTCCTCGGGTCCCTCGGCGTTGCTCGACACGCCGATCAGGTCGTCGAGTGGTACGGCGGCGACCCGCCGCTTACGCAGCGCGTCGATCGCCTTGTGATGCGCGATGCCGAATACCCAGGTTCGCACGCGGGAACGGCCGCCGAATTTTCCGGCGCTCCGCCAAACCTCGACCATCACGTCGCTCGTCAACTCCTCGGCGAGGCCGTCGTCGCG
>Ga0182024_10003219_pt1 | contig 39260 bp, 29 predicted proteins | sample P32metaG_FD_120480 | JGI IMG/M metagenome (GOLD analysis project Ga0182024, IMG submission 120480) | Permafrost microbial communities from Stordalen Mire, Sweden - P3-2 metaG (Illumina Assembly) | ecosystem: Environmental > Terrestrial > Soil > Wetlands > Permafrost | place: Sweden: Stordalen...
CGGCACCTGGCCCAGTTGGATTCTGAATCTGGCCCCTCTGGTTCTGCTCGGCGCGCTCTGGTTCTTCATGATCCGCCAGATGCAGACGGGTGGAAACAAGGCGCTGTCGTTCGGCAAGAGCCGGGCGCGTCTGCTCTCCATGCAGCAGAAGAAAATCACGTTCAAAGACGTGGCTGGCGTCGATGAGGCGAAGGAAGAACTCCGGGAAATTATCGAGTTCCTGCGCGAGGCGCAGAAGTTCCAGAAACTCGGCGGACGCATTCCGAAGGGAGTGCTGCTGGTTGGACCTCCGGGAACTGGGAAGACCTTGCTGGCGCGCGCGGTCGCGGGCGAGGCGAATGTCCCTTTCTTTTCCATCTCCGGCTCGGACTTCGTGGAAATGTTCGTGGGCGTGGGCGCGAGCCGGGTGCGCGACTTGTTCGAACAGGGCAAGAAAAACGCTCCCTGCATCATCTTCATTGACGAAATCGACGCCGTCGGACGCCACCGTGGCGCCGGCCTCGGCGGTGGACACGATGAGCGCGAGCAGACTTTGAATCAGCTGCTCGTCGAAATGGACGGCTTTGAATCGAACGAAGGCGTGATCCTGATGGCGGCGACGAACCGTCCCGATGTGCTCGACCCCGCGCTGCTGCGGCCGGGGCGTTTCGACCGGCGCGTAGTAGTGAATCGTCCAGACGTTCGCGGACGCGAAGAGATTCTGCGCGTACATACCCGCAAAATTCCTTTGGCGGACGATGTGGATCTCCAGGTTCTGGCCCGCGGCACACCGGGATTCTCGGGCGCGGATCTCGCGAACATGGTGAACGAAGCGGCGTTGGCGGCTGCGAGGCCGAACCGGAAGGCCGTCCTGATGTATGACTTCGAACTGGCGAAAGATAAAGTGCTGATGGGCGCGGAGCGCAAGTCGCTTCTACTCTCCGATGAGGAAAAGAAGAACACCGCGTACCACGAGGCTGGACACGCCCTGGTGGCGGCCATTCTGCCGCATTCCGATCCGGTGCACAAGGTCACGATCATTCCGCGCGGCATGGCCCTCGGTTTGACCATGCAGTTGCCGACCGACGATCGCCACAATTACTACAAAAACTATCTCGATACGCAGATCGCCATTCTGATGGGCGGGCGCATTGCGGAGGAGCTTTTCCTGAATCAGATGTCGACGGGCGCGGGCAACGACATTGAGCGAGCCACGGAACTGGCGCGCAAGATGGTTTGCGAGTGGGGCATGAGCGACTTGGGACCGCTGACCTTCGGCAAGAAAGAAGAGCAGATTTTCCTGGGACGCGAAATCGCGCAACACCGCGACTACAGCGAAGCTACCGCCATCCAGATTGACGAAGAAGTCAAGAAGATGGTGAGCACCGGGTACGCGACGGCGAAGAAGATCCTCTCCGAGAATCGCGAAACGCTGATCCAGATAGCCAAGGCATTGATCGAACGCGAAGTGCTCGATGCCTCTGAGATCAAACTGCTAGTCGAGGGACAGAATCTGCCGCCGATCAAGCCGCTTCCGGCCAAAACCGACGACGGCGTACAGCAGGTGATCAAGCCGGACCGTGTTCCCGCCAAGGGCGGCGAGCGCCCAGCAACGGCTTAAGAGCTCTCGTACCTGCTGATCGAATCACCGGGCGGCCAATTGGCCGCCTTTCTTTTTTGCCGCGTCCGGTATCACTGCCACCACCGCCAAAATCACAAAAAATGGATCGATCGGCCGCCGATAGTAAACTTCTGGACTCGTGATGTAGTAAATAAGAGGAAACGAAAATAGCACCAGCGCATAGGGAAGAGTGCCTGACCAATCTGCTCGCAGTGCGCGCCATAGCCCAAGAAGCGCGAGAACGGTGAGCGTGCTGCAGAAGAAAACATTCGGCGGATCAAGCGGCTCCTGCTCCAGATAGACGCGATCGAAACTCCAGTAGCCAGTCCACAAAAAGAAAGCCCGACGGACCGACGTCCAAACATACCAGCCGGGATGTGTGCGAATAAACTCGATCGCCTGCCGCTTTTTCTGGTCAAAATAGGCGAGTTCGCCGAGCTGTTTGAATTCGTTCCACTGCTGCGGATTGTGCCAGGGACCCAGCTCGTAAGGCCCCCAGTGCGAGGTGTCGCCTTTAATTCCCATGAGTAGAACGATTCCAATGTTGTCGCGAAAGGGAACGAAGCGGTGAAAGACCTCGTAGTTGCGGATGAACCATGGCGAGACGATCGCAATGAATGCGACAGCCGCCACGGCATTGACGGCAAACCAGCGCTGCCCGCGGCGATGGCGGCGATAGAGCGCCCACCCGGCGAGAAAGGGCAACACGGTGAGTAAAGCGGGGCTGGTCAGCGCGGCCAATCCCCAAAGCACGCCGAAGACAGCCCAGTGCCGAAACTTGTTTTCATTCTCGAGATTCAGTGCGATCAGGAAAAGCAGACAAAGGAGCAGCGTTGCCAGCCAGGTTTCCCAGATGCGCTCCACCGGAAAATAAATGGCGTAGGGAAAAAACGCCCATGCCCAGCCCGACCATTTAGCTACGCGATCTCCAAAACTTATACGAGCGATGAAGAAGACAAAAACGCAGACCAGCGCCGACACCAAGGCATTCGATGAAAGCAGTACGATGGCAGAGGTCTTCGTGTAGATGCCGAACACTTTGAAAACACCGGCAACCAGATAGGGGTAGACCGGTGTCATCCAGGCGGTCGGGCCGGTGTCCGCGAACAAGGGGCTGCTGAAGCCGCGGCCTTCCACGATGGAGCGGGCGATTCGACCGGCCTCGTATCCGAAATGCCAATGGTCGCGCTGCGGTTCCAGCTGCTCGGGCAATAGAAACACCATCACGATCAGACGGATCGCCAGCGCCACCAGGACCATCGAAATCAGGAACGATGGGAAACGTCGTTGGTTCGGAGCTTGGATCGACGTTTCAAGGCTTGTGCTCGGATTGGAGGAGAGTGGTAAGGGCGACATTATCTTGGCTTGCGCTTGATAATAAAGCCAGGCCGTGATGCTGACAATCTACAACACTCGGCGTGCGATACTTGTAGCGCTCGTCCCTCTTCGTCTTTAGGGTTTTGTCATCCCGACCCTGAGCGAAGCCGAAGTGGAGGATCTGCAGTTAGCTGCGAGGTTAGCTCTGGAGAAGTCTTCGACTGCGGTTGGTCCCCGAACAGCGCTCGCGCCTTGCCTCAACAGCAAATGGCGCATGGTCGTTGTCGCTCTGGCCATCCGGCTGGCCGTCGTCGGGTTTCTCTACCCCGATCAGATGGACCCGAGCCGAAATCACTTTCATTTTGCCTTTGAATACGGCAAAGTTGGCGACTCCATTGTGCAGGGTCACGGGTTCGGCAGCCCGCTGTTTGAAAACACCGGACCGACGGCTGAGCTACCCCCTGTCTATCCCTACTTGATCGCGGGCGTTTTCTTAATCTTCGGGACCTATAGCAAAGCAGCCGCATTGGTCTTGCTTTCTTTGCAAGCCTTAATATCGGCCTTGACCTGCCTCCCAATGTTTCGCGCGGCGCGCAAGACTTTCGGAGACCGCGTCGCCGTCTTCTCCGGATGGGCATGGGCGCTCTTTCCCCTCGGAATTTATTGGCCGGCGGAGCGAATCTGGCCGACCTGGCTGTCGACGCTGCAGTTCACTTTATTGTTCTTAATGACCTTGCATTTTGAGAGCCGGGTTGGTAAGGGTGCGTGGATCGGCTATGGATTGCTTTGGGGATTCGCGGCGCTCACTGATCCTATCGTGCTCACCGTTTTGCCCTTTATGCTTGGCTGGATCGGCTATCGCCTCTACCGGCGTAGAAAACGCTGGCTCGTGCCGCTTACGGTTGTCTCGCTCACCCTCATTCTCTCCGTGAGTCCGTGGTTCGTTCGCAACTATGAGGTATTCCACCGCTTCGTTCCTTTTCGGGACTCGATGGGATTGGAGCTGCGTTACGGCAACAATGGCGATACTTCTCATTGGTTCCCGGCCTCGCTGGGCTCGGCCCTCGCGCACAAGATGGGCCCCGTGCATAATGATGCGGAATGGGAAAAGTTCAAGCGGATAGGCGAGCTAGCCTACATGGATGAGAATAAGGAAAAGGCGATCGCATTCATCCGCGCTCACCCACGCTGGTTCGCCGTTGTCACCGTGCGCCGCTTCGTCTTTATCTGGACCCATTTTTGGAGCTTCAGCCCCTACTATCTGGCCCAGGAACCTGACGACCCCGTCAATATCGTCTTCAGCACACTCTTTACTCTGTTGACGCTGATTGGCCTACGCCGCGCCTTTCGGGTCAATAAACCCGTCGCCGCTCTCTATGCGCTGGTACTTTTGTTTTTCCCCGCTGTGTACTATTTCACCCACGTCGATTGTTATTACCGCCGACAGATCGATCCCATAATGCTGGTGTTGGCGGTCTATGGGGTAATGGGTTTCATGCCAACCCTTCGCCTTCTGAAAGTTGGGGATTTCTGCGGTCGTTTCCGGCTTGGGACCCGGTAACGGCTTGCGGCCCGCTCCAAGTGCTCGTAGCATCTAACCAGCATGGATACGGTCGCTCCCACAAACGGACGAACACACCTTGCACTCGGCGAGATCGTCACCTTTGCTATTGACACCTTCCTCAGTAACAAGGTTCGCTTCACCCTCACCGCCCTCGGCATGGTGATAGGAACCGCTTCGCTCATTCTGGTAACCACTATCGGACTTACCGGCAAGCAGTATCTTCTGAATCAGATCCAGGCCATCGGGTCGAACTGGATCTATGCCGAATACCAAAGCGGCGGGGGACGCATCTCCACTAGCGGGAATGACGCGCTCACCATTGAAGACATGGAAGCCGTCCAGCACCAGGTGGACGGCATCGTTGCAGCTTCGCCCGTGCTTCCGCTCAACGAGCGCGTGGCCGTCGGCGACGGCAAGGAGCGCGACCTGCAGATCATGGGGGTCTACCCGGAATACGAACAGGTTCGTAACCTGATCATCCTCGAGGGACGTTTCTTCGACCAGCAGGATTCGCAGGCCCACAACAAAGTTGGCGTCATCACCCCAAAGCTTGCGATCCAACTCTATGGTTCCGAGCAAGCCGCGCTCGGTAAGACACTGAAGTTGAACGGGCTGCCTTTCACCATCATCGGCACCTTCCGCGAGCGGGTGGACACCTTCGGGCAATCGGAGGTGACCGACAACACCATGCTGATTCCCTACACCGTGATCCGCTACTTTCAGGAAGCGCCCACGGTCAAGCAGATTTTCTTTTCCGCCGCCGATGCGTCTCTGGTGGTCCCGGTCACGGCCCAGGTTCAGCGCGTGATTCAGTCACGCCATCGTCCGGAATCCGTTTATAGCGTCAGAAATTTGACCCAGCTCGTGGCGGTTGCCGACAAGACTGCAACCGCCATGACCATCGTACTGCTCGCCGTTTCGCTGATCGTGCTGCTGGTGAGCGGCATCGGCATCATGAACATCATGCTCGCCACCGTCAGCGCCCGTATTCGCGAGATCGGAATCCGCAAAGCAGTCGGCGCCACCAACCGCGAGATTCGCTTTCAATTCCTCTCCGAAGCCATTCTGATCTCGCTCATCGGGGGCGTCATCGGCATCGTGATCGGCCTCGCGATTCCGTTTTCCGTCCGCTACTTCACCGAATATCGCATTCCGGTTTCCGGCCTCTCCGCCATCATCGCCATTCTCGTCTCCTCGTTGGTCGGAATTTTGTTCGGCACCGTTCCCGCCATCCGCGCCGCCCAACTGGATCCGGTCGAAAGCCTGCGCTACGAGTAGCAGTGATTCAGATCGCAGGTGACAGGTTGCGGGTCTGAGGCCTCACCTGCCTGGTCGACCTAATTCCTAAGACCCATGACCTGCCTCCCTGCCTCCTGACCCATCGTGCGATACTTGTGTGCGCCATGAATCTGACTCTCAACTCCAAAGTTGCTCTCATCACCGGCGGATCGCGCGGCATTGGCGCGGCGGCGGTGCGTATGTTTGCGGCGGCGGGCGCAAAAGTTGTCTTCAATTATCAGGCGGCGAAGGCGCAGGCCGAGGACTTGGTGAGGGAATGCGGCCCAGAAAACTGTCGCGCCGTGCAGTGTGATCTTTCGACCACCCGGTCGGCGCAGCAACTGGTATCGTCCGCGATTTCGGCCTTCGGACGCCTCGACATCCTGGTCGCAAATCACGGCATCTGGCCCCCGGAGGATGTGCCCGTCGACCGCATGTCCGATGAGCAGTGGCATCGCACGATTGCCGTGAATCTCGACAGCGTCTTCCGCCTCGTCAAGCATTCTGTGGCGGAAATGAAGATGAAGAAGCAGGGCGCTGGCCACATCGTCCTGGTCAGTTCGACCGCCGGACAGCGCGGCGAGGCTTTCCACTGTGACTACGCAGCCTCGAAGGGCGCGCTGATTAGTATGGTGAAAGGACTATCGACCGAGCTGGCGCCCGACAACATCCATGTCAATTGCGTGGCGCCGGGGTGGGTGGCGACGGACATGTCGGCGGCGACGCTGAATGATCCGCCAACGCGTGATAAAGTTTTTCGCACCATTCCGATGGGACGTGTGGGAACGCCGGAGGAGATTGCGGGACCGATTCTGTTCCTGTGCACGCCTTATGCCGGATTTATCACGGGCGAGGTCTTCAACGTGAATGGCGGAGCCGTGCTGGTAGGCTAGAGAACACGTAGCGACATACGCATTCGTCCGTCCGCCACCGAACGTTCTTTAGGTGCAGCTAAAATCGTCCCGGATGCTTCTAACCCAATAGAATCATGAATCGCCTTCTCCTCAACTTGCTGCTGTGCGCGCTGGGCAGTGCCCAGACCGCTCCGACGCCTGCGCCTCCTAAACCTCCCGTCAACCTGAACGACTCCGACAATGCCCGCCAGGCGCGGGCGGTTCTGGATAAGACGATCGAAGCATTGGGTGGCCAACCCTACCTCACCTACGAAAACCGGTGCGAGGTAGGCCGGTACTACCCGCTCTATCACGGGCGCACTGAGAGCACCGGGATTCCCTACCGATATTATGTCGAGTATCCAGAAAAAGACCGTTTCGAAGTCATCCACACCAAGGACGTTTTCTTGCTATTTGGGAGCGTGAGCGACATCAAGGTGATGAACAAGTCCGATATTGTCCTGATTCACAACGGAGACAAAGGATACGAGATTACCTACAAGGGAACCGCAGCCCAGGACAAGCTCGATTTGGAGAATTACCTTCGCCGCCGCGGCCATTCGCTGGAATGGGTGTTCCGCAAGTGGATCCGCGATCCGAATGTAGCGCTGTTCTACGATGGTACGGCGGTGGTGGATGGGAAGGTGACCGAAGGAGTCACGCTGCTCAACAGCCAGAACGATTCAGTGAGCGTTTTCCTGGATCAGAATACGCACTATCCGGTCAAGATCAGCTATTCGTGGCGCGATCCGAAAGACAAGCAGAAAGATGTGGAAGAAGAGGTGTACGACAGTTACAAACCGGTGCAGGGAATCTGGACGCCACACTCCATTACCCGTTACTTCAACGGAGAGACTTCGCAACAGCGCTTCATCGCCACCGCCAGCTACAACCAGAAGCTGCCCGATTCAATGTTCGAAGCGGCGGTGACCTACGACCCTACCGTGCCGTTGAAGAAACGGTAAGACTGCCGGCAAGACCGGCGTGAAACCGACTTCAATACCGGAAAACATGCCCAAGTTCTTTTCCATATACCCCGAAACATCTATAACTCCCTGAACAAGTTAGCTGTTCCCAAGTCGGACCGAGCCACGGAGTGTGTCTTTTTTGCCACAGACAGGAGTTCGCCAGTCACGGTAAGCTTATACACAGCAAAAGACTTACACATCCCCCGTTGACACACGAGCAAACAATTCGCGCCGCCGTGACTTGCACAGGAATCGGTCTCCACAGCGGCGCTCCGGTCAGCCTGCGGATTCTTCCCGCCCCTGCCGGAACGGGAATCGTGTTCCGCCGTACCGATCTGGACGGCTTTGCCATCGAGGCCAGCGGACGCAACGTGGCCCGCGTCAGTTATGCCACCAGCCTGATGAAGAAGGGCGTGCTCATCTCCACCACCGAGCACCTGCTCTCGGCCTTTACCGGCGTCGGCATCGACAACGCCATCGTCGAGTTGGACAATCTCGAACTCCCGATTCTGGATGGCAGCGCCCGCCCCTTTGTCGAGATGATCCAAAAGGCCGGCATTCGGAAACAGCGTAAGCCGCGCACTTATCTACGGATCGTGCGCGACATTGCGTTGCGCGAGGGCGATAAATTCATTGCCGTGTATCCGGCGGACATCTATTCGGTGTCATATTCGATCAACTTTCCTCACCCGCTCATCGGCAAGCAGAGTTTCTGCGTACGGCTGACCAATGGCAGCTATCTGAAAGAGATTGCGCCGGCGCGCACGTTTGGATTCCTGGACGAAGCCGACGCCATGCGGCAGCAGGGATTGATCCGCGGCGCGTCAATTGAGAATGCGATCGTAATGAACCGCGACGAGGTGCTGAACCCGCCCTTGCGTTTCCGCGACGAGTTCGTCCGCCACAAAGTTCTGGACCTGATTGGCGACCTGGCTTTGATCGGGAAACAGATACTGGGTTCGGTGGTCGCTGATCGCGCCGGCCACGCCATGCATACCGCGCTCGTGTCGCGCATCCTGCGCGACCGGTCGTATTGGGAAGAAACCACCCTGGAAGACGCAACTGCGGCGCCTGAGTTCGCGTCCGCAGCCAGCCTTAGCGCCTAGCGCGTTTCCGAGTTTTCCGGTAGAGACGCGGCTTGCCGCGTCTCGGCGGCGGCAAAACTGCAAGCCCGTCTCTAAAGTCAATCGGCGGACTGGGAGGCACTCCACGCGCGGGGCGATTCGCGTTCTGCCAGCAACCGCTGCAGTTCCGCTTCTGCCTCGGCGCGCACGCGATCGGCGAATGCATGGGCGCTTTGCCGGTGGTCGGCGCCGAGCACGGACAAGCGCACCCGCATATAGGGCTGGTCCTCATCCAGACGGCGCAGTAATCGCTGCGTTCTGGCGATTTTTTCTTCCAGTGTAATCGTGGGCGTAATCATATTTGTAATGACAACTAACGCCGCACATCCAATAGCATGCCGGACACGGCAAGCCGCATCTCTTACAGTGCCACAGCCGGAGCCGCGCGCAAGTTACAAGCTGGATGCGGGGGCAGTGAAAATTCGGGAAGAGGGCGAATTCGCGCGGCGATTCCGTTAGCGAAGTGCGAGGTAGCCGCGCAATAGTCCGGGCATTTCGTCTTGCATGCGGTCGGTCAGCCATTTGTCCAGCTGATATTGTGAGCTCTGTGGAACTTCGATGAAGCGGATGCCAAGGTGGCCGGCTGCGTCTCCCCAGGCGACTTGGCCTTTCAGTTCAAGCGAGACGTTAGTAGAAGGAAGCGTAAAGCGAAACTGCGCCTTTGTCCCCTGGGGCAATTTGCCCTGGACCCGGATGGCCATCCCGCCCTCGCTCAGATTAGTCGCCGTGGCGGTCATTTCCTGGTTGTTCGGAAGAGTGATGCGCAACGGCATTTCCAATCGATGACGGAAGTAGCGGCGCCGTTCCCGCACCATAAAATTGAGTGCCGCATTAAAACAGCGCGAGGCATGCAATAAGGTGACCGGTTTCTGCAGAACGAAATTTGCGCCGGCCGTGAACGCCTCCTGCGTGGTCGTCTTCCCATTCACCACCGCAAACGCCACGGACCGGGAGTTGCTTTGGGTCTGACGGAGGGCCTTCAGCAGGTCAACCCCGTCCTGCACGTCGTCGCAGTCGATGATGACCGCATCGAACTTGCGCTTCGACATTAGATGCCTGCTGGTCCGGGGCTCAGGGCAAACTTCCAGATCGACTGATATCTTCTCCAGTGCCGGACGCAGCACAGCCAGCAGAGTGGCGTCCCCGCTGATGACAAGAGAGTCCAGATTCATGGCATTTTCGATACTATCGGCACTCGATAAGTTAAGAAAGTAACCTTGGTACCGCGCCGGAGAAACGTTCAGCAGGATGGGAAAACTCGAGTAGAGACGGGGCTTGACCCGTCTCAGGCCATCCGCGCGCGCTCTGGATGACTGGCCTCATAAGCCGCGATGTCGCCTTCATGTTGCAGCGTAAGCCCGATGTCGTCCAAGCCGTTCAGCAGACAGTGACGCGAGAATTCATCCATCGCGAAGGTCGCCGCAAATCCTCGTCCATCCTCTACGCGGAGCGTTTCGAGATCGACGGTCAGCTGATAATCGTCAATCTGTTTCGAACGGCGCATGATCTCAGCCACCTGCTCTTCGCTGAGCCGCACGGTCGGCAGGCCATTCTTCAGGCTATTGTTGGCGAAGATGTCGGCAAAAGACGACGCGATCACAACCTGGAAGCCGAAATCCGCCAGCGCCCAGACGGCATGTTCGCGCGACGACCCGCAGCCGAAGTTTTTCCCGGCAACCAGGATCGATGCCTTCCCGTAACGTGGCTCGTCCAGCACAAAATCGCCGGTCTTCTTGCCGCCGTCCTTTCCGTCGCCCGAAAAACGCCAGTCGTAGAACAAGAATTCGCCGAACCCGGTACGCTCGATGCGCTTCAGAAATTGCTTGGGGATGATCTGATCGGTGTCCACATTCACCTTATCGAGCGGAACAACGACGCCGGTGTGCTTGCGAAATGGTTTCATGTTCAGTCCTCAATCTTGCCGGATGTCGAGCGCCCAGCCCCTAAAGGGGCAGTGATTTTGAAGAACCTGCGGTATCGCTAAAGCGATATCCTGATACGAACCCTAAGTTTCCTGCAGTACGGGGCGAAGCCCCGTCACCGGACGGTACTTCACCACACGGCACTACTGAAATTCCCAATTTCTAATATCCGTGAAGTGTCCGGCAATCGCTGCCGCTGCCGCCATCATGGGACTGACCAGGTGCGTGCGCCCTCCGCGGCCCTGCCGCCCTTCAAAATTCCGGTTGCTGGTCGAGGCGCAGCGCTCGCCCGGTTGCAGGATGTCGGGATTCATCCCGAGACACATCGAGCATCCCGACTCGCGCCACTCAAACCCGGCGTCCAGAAAAATGCGGTCTAATCCTTCCTCTTCCGCCGCGCGCTTGACCGTCTGCGAGCCCGGCACCACCATGGCCCGAACCTTCGGATTCACGTGCTGCCCTCTCGCGACGCGCGCCGCCGCCCGCAGATCTTCGATGCGCGAGTTGGTGCACGATCCGATGAATACGCGATCCACGGCAATGCTTTCGATCGGCGTTCCGGGATCGAGGCCCATGTAGGTGAGCGCCTGTTCGGCAGCGCGCCGGTCGGCTTCCTGCGCGAAGCTCTTTAACTCGGGAACGCGCGCGTTGATCGGCACTACCATCCCGGGATTCGTCCCCCAGGTCACGAACGGCGCAAGCGACGCCGCGTCAATCTCGATCACGCGATCGAATCGGGCACCAGGATCGCTGGCCAGCGTCCGCCAGTACGCGACCGATTCTTCCCAATCTTTTTCTTTCGGCGCAAAGCGCCGGCCGCCGACGTATGCGAAAGTCGTCTCATCGGGCGCGATCAATCCCGCTCGCGCTCCCGCCTCGATGCTCATATTGCACAGTGTCATGCGGCCTTCCATCGACAAGCCACGCACCGCATCCCCGGCGTATTCGATCACGTATCCGGCGGCGCCATCGGTGCCGATCTGACCAATAATTCCGAGAGCCAGATCTTTAGCCGTAACGCCTTCCGCCAGTGCTCCGCTGACGTGGATCTGCATCGTTTTCGGTTTTTTCTGCGGCAGGCATTGCGTTGCCAGCACGTGCTCTACTTCAGACGTTCCAATGCCAAACGCCAACGATCCGAATGCGCCGTGGGTCGAAGTGTGGCTGTCGCCGCAAACAATCGTCATCCCCGGCAACGTGATACCCAGTTCCGGGCCGATGACGTGGACAATGCCCTGCTCGGCCGATTCCATATCGAACAACGGAACCCCAAACTCGCGGCAATTCTTCTGCAGCGCCTCAATCTGTTTCGCCGCAATCGGGTCGGTAATGGGCAGGCCCCGGGGAGTGGTGGGGATATTGTGGTCGACGGTAGCCACCGTGCGCAGCGGTTGCCGGACTCTCCTTTTTGAAATTCGCAACCCATCGAAGGCCTGCGGCGAAGTCACTTCATGGACTAAATGCAAATCGATATAGAGCAGCGCCGACTGCCCTTCGGGGGCAGCGACCACGTGCGCGTCCCAGACTTTCTCAAATAGAGTGCGAGGAGGCATACTTCCAGTTTCTTCCATAGGTCGCCGATACTTCAAGGCTGCGAAGTTTACCGGCGGAAGGTATCTGTGGAATAGTTTACCAACGTAGGCCAGCTTTTTCTCTCCGTAGAGACGGAGCTTGCCCCGTCTGGCCTGCCACTGCCGAGACGCGGCAAGCCGCGTCTCTACGGGGCCTCAATGTGCGCATCCTTGGTTTTGAATCAGCGGCAGAAGTCGCAATTTCCGGATATGATTCAAGCAGCCCATTCTAAGGATGATTGCATGATCGACGGCAAACGCATTGCCGTGGTATTTCCCGCTTACAACGCGGAAAAGACGCTGGAAGCGACGGTTCGGGAATTGCCCGACCTGGTCGATATTCGCATTCTGGTTGACGACCATAGCTCTGACCGCACCCTCGAAGTCGCGCAACGGCTCGGCCTGCAGTCGTTCGTCCACAATCGGAACTACGGTTACGGCCGCAATCAGCAGACCTGTTACCGCGAGGCTCTGGCTGCTGGCGCTGACGTTGTGATTATGGTCCATCCCGATTATCAGTACACGCCGCTGCTGGTGACGGCCATGGCGAGCATGGTTGCGTATGGTGTTTACGACGCCGTCCTCGGTTCGCGCATCATTGGCGGTACCGCGTTGCGCGGGGGGATGCCGCTCTACAAGTACATCGCCAACCGCCTGCTAACCGCTTTTGAGAACCTGTTCCTAGGCGTCAAGCTCTCCGAATATCACACCGGCTATCGGGCCTTCAGCCGCGAGGTGCTCATGCGACTGCCGTTACGCGAGAACAGCGACGATTTCGTTTTCGACAATCAGATGCTCGCCCAATGCGTGTACTTCGGCTTCCGCATCGGCGAAGTCTCCTGCCCGACGAAGTATTTCAAGGAAGCATCTTCTATTAATTTTCGGCGCAGTGTTCGATACGGTCTCGAAGTTCTGCAAACCACGCTTCAGTTCGCGCTGCAGCGCGCCGGCATCGTGCACAGCGCCATTTTCAGCGAACAGGGAAAGACCCTGGAGGCCGGCTCTGAGCCTTATTACGAGGTAGGAGTGCCGACTGGGTCACAGCGGCGTTAACCTCAGCGGCTTAGCCCGTACTGGAAGCGACCTTGATGGCAGCGATAAGCCGCTGCGCCAGGCAAAAGCAGAATCAACGCTTGCGTGACAGAAAACCCAGAATCTTGCTGGCCAGCTCATCCGAGAAACCAAAGCGCGCCTTGGCCCTCGAATAGAGATCCACGGCTTGCTTATCCAACCAGATCATGCCCGACTTTAGTGCGCCGTCTTCCGGCCGCGGACGATAGTTGGTGGAACGCGTTTTAACCTCGGGGCCCGATTCGGTGGTGTAGTAGTACAAGGCCAGGCTCTTGCGCGATTCGGCCTCGGGACAGCGCAAGGGGTCGGGAAACCCATGATAGGAAATTTCGTCGGTGCGAAAAATCAACGCTTCGTTAAACAGCGGCGGCACTTTCACCACGCACCGGCGCATTTCCCGATCCCAAAGTTCGAGCGCGCCACCCCATTGCTCATGCCAGTTAGGGTTGAGATAGAGAATCAGATTGACCTGCCGCCGCCAATGCTTGTGGTAGTGATGGTTGCTGAAGTCAGTATGCACGTTGAGGAATCCGCCCGTGCCCGATTGGTGCAGGCCGCCACCCTCTAACATGGCGTCCGGCAACAGGCCGGGGATGCCTGTCAACTGCGAAAGCCAATGCACGAACGCTTCTGAGTTCAGTTCGTCTACCACTTCGCCCAGCATCGGCGGGAAGAGCGATCGTTTCGCGAGACCCAGTTTGTTTTCGTTCTGGTGCTTGTAGCGCGTCCAGGCATCGGTCGCCATGTCGGGAAACTCGCTGGCCATCTCGCCGGCCACGTCCGGGTCCAGAAATTGCTTAAGGTGTACGTGCGGATAAGGCTGGGCTTCCCGGAACTGACGGCGCAGGCTGGGCAATTGGGCCGACCATTTCGCGTACGGAAACAGCAGCCGGGTTATCGGAGTTACAATCGGATCCGCCATGCGCCTGAGTCCATAAGGCTAACACAGGCTGCGGAGGTCACGGGGACGCTCCATCTTCCAGGGATACCTCTTAATTGACCCGGCACACGCGCACCCTTGAATTCGCATAAGGACATTCCAACCCTGCCGGACCAGGTTGTTCCACTACCACCCAAGTGACGCCGTATTTGTTTCGCAGCCGTTCGAAATCCTCTTTCCCGAAATGCTCAAAATTCTTCTGATCCGCAATCTGCTCCGCCCACTCCACCGAAAGTGGAGGAAACATCGATGCCGCTCCCTTGTCCTTGACCAGATCCGCCAGCATGCTGCGTTCGGCACGCGCGCGGAATCCGTTTTCGTCTTCACCGGGAAGCTCCATGTGCCGGGGATTGAGCGCAAATAGCGCGTCCACCGGCGTGTTCCCGCGAATCCACTCAAACGCCTGCGCCCACTGGTTGCGCGGCTGCGCCCACGGCCACTCGATGTGCTGGCTTGCCGGAAACACTTGCCGTTGCGCAAAATACATTCCCAAACTGAGCGGGACGAACAATACGAGCCACCGCCATACCTGACGCTGCAGTATGTACATTCCCAACAAACCACCGCCAGCCACCACCAGCACCATGTAGCACAAGGCTAGGCAGCGCAAGGGCTGAAGCCGCGTCAAAGCCTCGAAACGAGCCGGAATTCCGAGCCCAATCGCGGCTGTCGTCGCCACTACTATGAACGGCACCATCGCCCTCGACGCCAACTCCAGATTCTTCATGCCCCGCCGGCGGGCAAAATTCCCGATCCACCAGAACAGCAGCACCGGTCCGGCCACTCCCAGCCACTCGTACCACTCCCAGCGCAGGACGAAGTGCGAGCGCTGCCGCAGAGCGACCTCATGATACGCAGCCGGCGGAGGCTCGAAGGTAATGCCGAAAGGAAGCGCGGCCGCGAATCCCAAGAGGCGCGGACGATACCGATCAAGCAAAATCAGCCACCCACAAAACAAGATCGCAAAGCTCGCCATGAACGGATGCATAACGGCTCCAAATATCAGCCACAGCGCAGCCCGCACGTATCTTCTCCCGGACTCTCGGTGCAGAACTTCCGCCACGGCAAACAGCGCCGCGAACGCCGCCAGGTTCCGCGGATTCAGGAATTGGTCCTGAATGTAAAGAAACGTACCGGCAATGGGCAAGGTCAGCAAAGCCGCCATCAAAACCACGCCCGCCCAGCGCGCGCGGTGTTCTTCCGCGCTTTCTCCCTCGAACAAGGCCGACGCCAGCCGCCAACTTGCCGCCAGCAACAAAAAGATAGACAGCAGATGCCACAGAAAAGCAGCCCAGGGCAGCGGCAGATGTGTGGCCCGAACCGAAAAAGCGATCAGATTGGGATATAACGTATGCCCGGCGTGCTCGCCAAAAAACTCCGGGTTTGCCGGAAACAAGCTGGGATTCAGGATCTTCAGAACGCCCGGAAGATAAATCTCCGCGTCTTCCGCATAGGGATGATAGCCATGGATCAGAAGCGCGGCGGCGGTTAATAGCGACAAGATAGCGATATGTTTGAGGTTCAGAGTGTTGGATTCCTTTTCGCGATGAGTCCCAGAAATTACAACAGAAAATACGCGCGGCAGGAAGTCAGCCTGGCGCTTACCCGGGCCCAAACTCGATCCCTTCGAAGCTCTGCGCTCGGCGAACCATGTGGCAACAGACGCTGTTGTCCGTGTGGTGACGGGGCTCCGTCCCGTTCTAGCTGCGGGGCGAAGCCCCGCGATCACACAAACGAATGCGTCCGTCCGGTGAAATCTTGAACTATCGTAAAATCATGGGGAAGAAGTCGCACCGCTTTCTGACCGTGTCATGACACTGAACTCAACCAGCAACCGAAACCGCGCCGTGGTCCTATTGAGCGGCGGCATGGATTCCTGCGTGTGCGCGGCGCTTGCGGCGCGCGATCACCAGGCAGCTGCCGTCCACGTCAGCTATGGACAGCGCACGGAGGAGCGCGAACGCCGCTCCTTCGAAAGCATCTGCGATCGGCTCGAAATTCGTAACCGGCTGCTTGTACGGAATGAAGCTTTGCGCGCGATCGGCGGATCCGCGCTCACCGACTCCGGTATCGCAGTTCCCGAAGCGCACGGGATCGGCGCCAGCGCGCCCGCCGGCATCCCCGTAACCTATGTCCCTTTTCGCAACGCCCATTTTCTCGCCATCGCCGTCAGTTGGGCAGAGGTGTTGGGAGCCGACAAGGTCTACATCGGGGCCGTCGAACCCGACAGTTCCGGCTATCCCGATTGCCGGCCGGAGTATTATCTTGCGTTCAATGAAGTCGTGAAAACGGGCACCAAAGAAGGCGCCATCCGCGTCGTGACGCCACTAATTGCGATGCGCAAGGCCGAGATTGTGCGGCTTGGCCTTGAACTGGATGCCCCGTTCGATTTAACGTGGTCATGCTATCAGCGCGAGGATCGGGCCTGCGGTATCTGCGACAGTTGTGTGCTCCGCCTGCGCGCGTTTCGCGAAGCGGGCGCGGAAGATCCCATTCCGTACGCGGAAGCCACCGCCCGATTGAACTAGAGCCGGTTCATCGAGGGCTCTGCGGATCGACGGTTCTGAAATCAGATGCAATGCCGGGAGGCCAAAATTATGAAGAAATATTTTCTTTTACCCCTGCTGCTCGTTCTGGCCGTGGAGTTGTCCGCTCCACTGGCGTACGCGCAAACCACGGGCACGGTGAAGGGAGTCTGTAAAGACGCTGACGGCAAGCCGATCCTCGGAGCCGAGGTGGAGTGGACTGGGACCGAATCGGGCCACACCTACAAACTCAAAACCAACAACAAGGGCGAGTACTTTTCGCTCGGCATCGTCCCCGGCAAGTACAACGTCAAGCTCAGCAAGGACGGCAAGGAACTCTTCCACCTCAATGGCATCCCGGTAGGTTTGGAGGAAACGGATCAGGATTTCGATCTGAAGAAAGAACAGGCGAACCAAGCCCAGGGTCAGGGATTGACTCCCGAACAAGCCAAGGCCAAGGCGGATGCTGCCGCGAAAGTCGCGGCCGAAACGAAGACCGTGGGCACGCTCAACGACAAGCTTAATGCCGCCCAGACCGCCGTTGGTGCCGGCGACTACGAGACTGCAATCGCCACTTTGAATGAAGCCAACCAGATCGACAGCACCCGCGATCTGATCTGGTTCAAACTTGCCGATGCCTACCGCTTGTCGGCGCCCAAGCAGACCGATCCTGCCGAAAAACAGAAGCGCTACGAGATGGCCGCCGCCGATTACCAGAAAGCGATTGACCTGCGCGGCACGTCCGAGGTGGCACAAAAAGACCCCGACAATAATCTGAAAATCGCCGCCTATTACAACAACCTCGCCGACGTTTATGCGAAGTCCAACAAGGTCGATGATGCCGTGGCCGCCTATACCAAAGCGGCCCAACTGGATCCGGCGCACGCCGCGGGGTACTTATTCAACATCGGCGCCGTTCTCACCAATGCAGGTAAAGTGGATGATGCCATCGTGGCATTCGACAAAGTGATTGCCGCCGATCCGACCAAAGCCGCCGCTTACTACTGGAAGGGTGTGAACCTGATCGGCAAGGCAACGCTTAAAGGCGACAAAATGGTTGCGCCTGAAGGTACCGCCGAAGCCTTCCAGAAATATCTTGAGCTCGAACCCGATGGTAAGCTCGCGCAGCCCGCCAAAGACATGCTGGCGAGCATCGGCGCAACCGTGGAAACCGGCTACGGAAAGAAAAAACCGGCGAAGAAAAACTGAACTCGAGTTCTCAGTTCTCAGTTTTAGCTCCTCAGTCTTCAATCTCAGTCAATAGCGCACCCCGTTTTTCTGAGAACTGAGAACCGGAAACTGAGGACTGTTCTTCGGTTACTGAGGTCGCTGACCTCCTTGTCCTTCCACTGCCCCGAACATCCGCGCTACAGTCAGTTATAGGTTCTCCGGCTGCGCGACGTTTCTCCCCTGTGGCGTCAATGCTGAAAACTGGAGTGTATTGAAATGGCTGCTCCGGGGAATTCCCCGATCGCGATTGCCTTCGAAGGCATCAGTGGCACGGACTCGATCCCGACGCCCGTGCTTTTGGCCGGCATGTTGCGCGCTTCCGATAAGGTCAGCGACCTGATTTTTTCGCCGGGGCGACCGCCCCAGGTCGAGATCCACGGACAACTCACGGCCGTCGAAATTTCCGGCAGTGGCATACTTTCGGCGGATGACACGCGCCGCATCGCAGCCGATCTGATCGGCAACAATAAGCAGGCCATCAATACGCTGCGCGAGCAAGGCTCCTGCGATATTTCGTACGGACTACCGGGAATGGCGCGCTTCCGTGTCAACGTCTTTATCCAGCGCGGAAGTTGCGCGATTGTGATGCGCGTCATCCCCACCACCGTTCCGACTCTCAGTTCGCTTCGACTGCCCGCCCAATTGGAGGAGGTCGCCAAGGTCCGCAGCGGGATCGTTCTGGTGACGGGAGGCACGGGGTCGGGCAAGTCTTCGACGCTCGCCGCCCTGGTCGATTGCATCAACAGCCAGTACTGCTATCACGTTCTGACGGTCGAAGATCCAATTGAGTTTCTGCAGAGGCACAAGAAATCGACCGTGCATCAGCGCGAGTTGCACAGCGATGCGCCAAGTTTCACCATGGCGCTGCGTGCGGCGCTACGCCAGGCGCCCCGGGTGATTATGGTCGGCGAGATCCGAGACCGGGAAACGCTCGAGATCCTTCTGGAAGCCGCCGAAAACGGGCACCTCGTTTTCTCCAGCATGAACACTGTCGATACTTCGAAGACGGTAGAGCGCATCGTCGGCACGTTTTCTGCAGGGGAACAGCAAGGGGCGCGGGAACGCCTCGCCAAGACTTTCCGCTACATTATTGGGCAGAGGCTGATCCCGAGCAAGGATGGCGGCGACCGCATCGCAATCGTCGAAATTTTGAAATCCAATTCGCGCACTCGCGATTGCGTCGAACAAGGCGAGCGGCCGGGCCGCACCCTGCTGGACGCGATCAAAGCCAGCGAAAGCGAAGGGATGCAGCACTTCGATGGCGAGATCGCGAAAATTGTCCGCTCGGGCCTGGTGGATGTGGAAACCGGCCTCTGCTTCGCCAGCAATGCCACGGTGCTCGCGCAGGATCTGGCGCGGTGACGGAGTAGCCAGTTCCCGGTTCTCAGTTCTCAGTTCTCGGTTCTCAGAGGACCACTCGCGCCGATTTCTTTTGTCGCGCATTCGCTGCTTAACTACAACAAGACCTTTCGTAGAGACGGGGCTTGCCCCGTCTCGGACCACCCATGAACCATGTTCGAGCAAGAACGGGAAGGGTGCCGCTCAGCGCTAATAGAAACGCAGGCTTAGCCTCTGAGGATCGGCAAGGTATGATTCTTGCATGTCTGCGATCTCTACAGGAGCGCCCTCGGCTCGCGTGGTGAGCTTCGAAGTGGCTCGACACCTGGTTGAGCGGCATGCCCTCAGCGTGTCTCCGCGAGAGGTGGAGACAGTGGACCTGCTGGCCGGTCTGGGGCGGGTGCTGGCGGAGGGAATCGTGGCGGACCGTGACTTTCCTCCTTTTGCCCGGGCTACCAGGGACGGATATGCGGTGCGGGCCGCGGACTTGGCCGAGGTTCCGGCGCAGCTTGACGTGGTAGGCGAGGTCAAGGCCGGAGATTGGCCGGATTCGGGCGACTGCACGGTGGGACGCGGGCAGGCGGTGGGGATCATGACCGGGGCTCCGCTGCCGGCTGGTGCGGACGCAGTGGTGATGGTAGAGCACACCTCATTGGCGGATCATGCGGTGCAAGTGCGGCGCAGCGTGGGTGTAGGCGAGAATTTTGTTTCGCGTGGAACAGAAGCGCGCGCGGGCCAACTATTGCTGGACTGCGGGCGGCGACTGGATCATGCGGGTGTCGCGATGGCGGCGGCGGTCGGCAAGTCCCGGGTCCAGGTTTTCCAGAAGCCGCGCGTGGCGGTGCTTTCGACAGGGGACGAGGTTGTGGAGATCGATGCGACGCCGGGACCGGCGCAGATTCGAAATTCGAATTCTTATTCGCTGGCGGCGCAGGTTCAGAATGCGGGTGCTGAGGCGGTGCGGTTGCCGATTGCCCCGGACGAACTGGGCCGGCTGCGAGTTCTGATTGAAGAAGGGCTGCTCTGCGATCTTCTGTTGCTGACCGGCGGCGTCTCCATGGGGAAGTACGACTTGGTGGAGCAGGTGCTCGGGGAGTTAAAGGCGGAGTTTTATTTTACGGGAGCCGAGATTCAGCCCGGCCGTCCGGTAGTCTTTGGTTCGTGTGGCGCGGACACTCCTGTCCGCGTGCCCGCAGCGAACCCGCCGTCGGCTCCGGCAGAGACTTCCGCACCACACAGGAAATACTTCTTTGGTTTGCCGGGGAATCCCGTATCGACCATGGTGACCTTCGAACTGTTTGCTCGGCCGATGATCGAAGCCCTGGCGGGGATGACGCCGAGGCCGTTAATCTTCCTGCGGGCGCGTCTGAAATCGGAGATACGAACGAAGATGGGGTTGAAACGATTCCTTCCGGCAGTCCTGGCGGGAGAGTTTGAGAATGCTGAGGTGGACTTGGTGCGGTGGCAGGGGTCGGGCGACATCGCCGCACTGGCTCAGGCAAATTGTTATGTGGTAATTTCTCCCGATCGGCAGCGGATTGAAGCGGGAGAGTGGGTACCATTGCTGATGAGATGAAGATCGATCCTAACCGACTAACCGTTTGCTATCTGGGGGCTCGTTCCAGGGCATGTCTCGTTCCACCGCATGGTTCGGATCACCCCTTTTGTTATCAGGGCATGGTTCGTAGCACCGCATGGTTCGTATCAGGGCATCGCTTTAGCGATGCCGCAACTTCTTTGAGATCAGATGCCCCTTTAGGGGCTGGACATCGAAATGGGATAACCTGCAATGATAATGATGGCGAAGAAGCTTTCCCACTACGATGCAAAAGGCCAGGCGCGCATGGTGGACGTCTCGTCGAAGGCACGAACGGCGCGCGAAGCGGAGGCTAGCGCTTTCGTCGCGATGACGCCAGAGGTGTTGCGGGCGCTCCCGGAGAATCCCAAAGGCGATCCGCTGGAAGTGGCGCGGACGGCGGGAATCATGGCGGCGAAGCGGACGGCGGAGTTGATTCCGATGTGCCATCCGGTGGCGCTGTCGCACATTGCTGTGACCTTACGCGTGTGCGAGAATGGCGTTTCTATTACTACAAAAGTAAAAACCACGGCCGAAACAGGCGTCGAGATGGAAGCGCTGGTCGCGGCCAGCGTAGCGGCGCTGACCGTGTACGACATGTGCAAGGCGCTTGACAAGGGCATCGAGATCCGGGAAGTGATACTGGAGCGGAAGTCAGGCGGCAAGAGCGGTGATTACCGCAGAAGCGTGAAGCGAAAATAGTTACTTTTTAACTCTGATCTATGGCGACAAACGTCAAAATTCTGCTGGTGGATGACAATCCGATGGTGCTGGGGATGCTGCAGCAGGCGCTCTCGGCGTTAGGCGAGGTGACGGTCGCGAACGACGCAGCCGATGCCCTGTTGAAAGCCGTCGAAGACGTACCCGATGTGCTTATCAGCGACTATCGCATGCCGGGGATGGACGGACGGCAGTTGCTTGAAAAACTGAAGAGCCGGCCGGCGACATCGGGGATCGCAGTGATCCTGATGGCCAGCAAGGCCGACATCAGCGAGCGATTATCGGTGCACGACCCGATTGAAGATTATCTGGAAAAACCTTTCTTCCTGAAAGATGCAACCCACAAAATCAAGCGTGTGGTGGATCGGATCGCGCTGGAGAAAATGAGCAAGGCGGCATCCACCGATGGCGTGTTGCGCGGCAGCCTGTCGCAGATGAACGTAATCGACCTGGTGCAATCCCTGGAAATGGCGCGTAAGAGTTGCCTGCTCACCATGACCCATGGCGCCGACAAGTGTGAGATATATTTCAACCAGGGGCAGGCCAGGCACGCTACCTATGGCCCGGTTGCCGGGGACGAAGCCGTTTTCAAGGTGCTGCGCTGGACGGACGGAAATTTCCAGATCGATTTCAACGGCAAGTCGGCGCTGGAAACGACGACGCTGAACACACAGGGCCTGCTGATGGAAGGATTGCGGCTGCTGGACGAAGCGCAGCGGGACGCGGCGGCTGAGGGTGAAGATGTCCTCCTCGACACCTGATGCCTCGCCGCCCGATGCTTCGTCACTTCATGCCACGCAAGCAGCGGTGCTGACAGTTAGTGATTCCTGCGCACGCGGTGAAAGAGTGGATCTCTCCGGTTCGGCCGTGGCGGAAGCGCTGGGGCGGCGCAATTTTCAAGTAGTGGCGCGCAGTGTCGTGGCCGATGAGCGCGCCTCGATTCAGAAAAAGCTGATTGAGCTATGCCGGTCCGCTCGTCTGGTGGTGACCACGGGTGGGACAGGGATCGCCCCGCGGGATGTGACGCCGGAAGCTACGACTGCAGTGTCCGATCGGCTGGTGGAAGGGATCGCGGAGCAAATGCGATTGCAGGGAGCGCAGAAGACGCGCTTCGCAGCGCTGAGCCGCGCGGTATGCGGTGTGCGGGGAACAAGCTTGATCTTGAATCTTCCCGGCAGCCCAGCCGGGGCAGTCGAGTCGCTCGATGCCGTGCTCGATTTGCTGCCGCATGCGCTGGAACTGATTGCGGGAAAAACCACGCATGAGTAGCAGCGTCGTTGGCTGATCGCTGTTCGTCGTTCGCTCTTCGCAACTCAATTCTCCGGGCAGCTGTGCCACTGAACCAGCGGGGGCGGCTGGCGAATAGCGATCAGCGCACGACGCTCTTCCCATCTCGCGTAAACTTACCTACTTGAGCAAGCTCAAACATTTTGTCCACGCTTACAGCGAGTGGATCAAGCACGTCCTTGTGCCTCTGGGGCCTTGGGGGATGCTTGCCTTGGCGACGGTGGACGGCTCGTTCCTGGGCATGCCGCTGGATGCGATTTTCGTGTACTACGTCTACACCGACCGCTCGCGCTTCCTGCTGTACGTGCTGCTGGGCGCGGTCGGGTCGGCGCTGGGAGGCATCGTTCTCTACGTCATCGGGTACACCGGCGGCGAGGTGTTATTGCGCAAGCGGCTTTCGGCGGAGCGCTTCGAGAAAATTCACGAATCCTTCGACCGGCACGAATTCTGGGCGGTGATGTTTCCGGCGATGTTGCCGCCGCCCACGCCTTTCAAGATTGTGGTGCTGGCAGCGGCGGCGTTTGAGATGAACTTCGGGCATTTTTTGCTGGCGATTTTTGCGGGACGGTTCCTGCGTTTTCTGATTGAGGCGCTGCTGACGCTCTGGTTTGGTCCGCAAATTGTCACGCTGACGGGAAACGTTTTCGCTCACCACTTTGTGTGGATTTTGGTGGGACTGTTGACGATGGTCGCCGGATGGATATTATGGCGGCGGGCGAAGCGGACGAATCGGAAAGCACGAAGCGCAGCGGTCCAGGATTCCGCCCTGAAAGAGGTCGAAGGAACTTCGACTACCGTGTCACCTTCACCGTAATCGTGTTCGACTTCACAACATTCTCTTTGGGGTCGTCGGAAACCGATCGGGAAAGCTGAATCGTGTATTCGTCCGGCTGACTAAGGTCAAACAGGCGGCTGATGTCGTCACCGGTAATGTCCATGCTTTCGCCGGGTTTGAGGGCTCGGGCGGGCCACCCATGTCCCGTCGATCCAATTTCCGGATGGTTGATAGCGCGCTTCTGCGCCGCATTCCCCGCGCTGTCGCGAACTTCGTACCGGTGGAAGAAATCTACGTTCGTCCTGGAATCTTTGTCATAATTCAAGAAGAGTCTGCGCTTGGAGGTATTGGTCAAATGCACTTTGACGAACACGTCGGAGCCGGTCTTGACGGTGTAACTATTGGGACCGGTTTGGCTTTCCGGTGCCTCCGCGCTAATGGTGATGGCTAAGGACTGCCCGACGTCGTCGGCCTCTACGAGGATCCACGCCATACAGAACGCGGTGAGCAAGCAGCTTAATGCCAGAGGCGAAAATCGTATTGTGTGCCTCGGCAGCATGGTCGTCACGCAAGGGATCGGTTGTCTATGCGGCGGTCGCCGTACCGGGAGTCTTGCCGGAACGGGCGAGCGCGGCGGCTACCGCAGGCAATCCGAACATAATCGCAGTAAAGAGCATATCGCCCGCGACACCGCGGCGGAAAAACGGCAGGCCGGCGGCGTAGCAGGTCATCAATCCGGATAGAGTCCGCGGATACATCGTCCCAAATGCCCAGACGGCGAAATTGCTAAGCGCATAAAAAGAGACAGAACTAGCCAGCGCCGCTCCAGCCACGCGCAGCCAACCGGAGTTCTCGTTCAACCTGGTCCCCAGCCAGAGAATTGCCGCATACCAGGCCCAGGTCAACAGTTGGTCGGAGGTGAATGGATAGGCGTATACAAATTTGTTGAGAACAAGGTCAGAAGCTGCCAGCAGCGCGAAGGGGACCCAGAGCTGACGACGTGAACCGCGCGCGCCAAAATAGAGCAAGGCCGCCGCTGCCGGAGTGAAATTCCAGGGATGCGGCATGAACGGCATCCGCGCCAAGACCGCAAAAATAACGAATAGATAGGCCAGCATGATCCACCTCGTTCAAGAGTCAATTAGGATTGTTGCGCGAGCGGATGCCGTAGGTCAAGGGAAGGGTGAAATTGGTGGCGCGCCAATCTCTGTGGATTCCAAGCGACGCAATTCTTGGGATCCGTCATCGACGTTTCGAACTCGTGCCCCCGATTCCAAAGCGTTCATCCACCACTTGCAGATCGCCGGTCAGGAAGACAACCGCGCCGAGCGTGACGCGCGCATTGCGTCCGGGATAGTCGTACCGGAGATCGCGGAAATGGACCGCATAGGCTGCGCGACCATTCCCGACGGGATCGTTATCCAGTGTCTCGGTTTCGGTTATGGGATATTGGGCCCAGCTCAGATACACGCGTCCCAGGTAGGTTTTCTTCGCCGCTAAAGTAACGGGCGTTTCTTCGGGCTTGTAGTGAATCTGCATCTGCGCTTCGGGATCGACTTCCGGGGACATTGAATTGAAGTTCAGCGAATCGACATCCATAGTGGCGAAAAAAACGGGAGTTTCTACTACTCCGTGCCAGCGGAACGGATTGACCCAGTACGGATACGCGGAGGCCCGAATCGGATCGGCTCCCTGGTAAGTGCGCGACTGGAGCGCGGCCACGGCGACGCGATGCTCGTAGTCGCGCAGCCCCCAGTACGCGAAAACAGCGAGCAACGCCAGAGTCGCGGCCAATCTTCCTTTAGGTCCGGCGTCTTTGTTGCGGACTCCGATCTCTTCGTTGATGAGCGAAAACAACGCGGGGAGAATCAAGCCCAGCGTGAGCACGACCAGAAGGACGGGATCGACGATGAAGACGATGTCCCACGAAACCCAGCGTTCGGAGAACGGCCAGAAGGGACGCACTCCGTAATTGTTGGTGAAGTCGAGGAGAATGTGGCTGAGGCCGGCGAAGCAAGCATACGCGAAGAGCAATCCCCATCGCGGAGGGAGATTCGGATTGCGGGTTTTGCGGCCGCGCAGACGCCAGAGAAGATAGACGAATCCGACGACTACGGCGGCGACCAGCGGGACACCCAGAAAAGAATGAGTGAATCCGCGATGATGATTCAAACCGAACGCCGAGCCGCCAAGTCGGCTGAGGACATCGAGGTCGGCCGCTTCGGCGCCGAGAGTTAACGTGGCAGTGGCAAGCGCAGTCTTGCGGTTGAGCCCGGCGCGGCCCATGGCGGCGCCGAATAAGAAATGAGTGACGGGTTCCAAGGGAGTCGATCCAGTTTAGCCGGACGGCGAGCAATACTGAAAAGAGAAGTTAGACTTGGAAGAATTTAGATGGTGGGAGCGGAAAATGTAGAACTCAGGCTCATCGCGGGAGCATACCACTCGCTCAGCGGACGCACCGCGCCGCAATCCAGGCACTTCGTCACCGCGAAGTGGGTCGCGCAGTTGGGGCAGATGCCCTGGTTCTGGAAAATGTCGAATGCCTGCCCACACTTCCCGCACTTCCAGAAGTCCCCGATCGGCGGCTTGGTTTTGCACGCCGGACAAGCAAACCCATCCCGGCGCGGCAACTTGGCGAAGCGTAACAGCGCCTGTGCGTGTCGAAGACCGCTCCAGCAATTCAATAGCAGGAAGACGGCGATGGCACCGAACCAAACCGAGCGCAACCAGAACGCAAGACCGATGAAGCCTACGACGCCCGCAAAACCCAGGATCGTGGCCACCATCAGGCTTCGGGCGCGTCCCATCACGAACCAGAGCAGCGATCGAAGTATCTGGCCCCCATCCAGGGGATAGACGGGCAGGATGTTGAAAGCCAGCAGGCCGACGTCAATCCACAAGATGGCTCGCACCAACCGATAGAGATCGGGCGTCGCGTGCGCCCACCCGAGCGACCGGCTCAACAGGACAAGTCCCCATAAAAGCGGCACGAGCGCCACATTCACCAGCGGTCCGGCGGCGATGCTCCACAGGGTAGCGCCGGGACGCGGCGGCGGATCCACATAGGCCACGCCACCGAGCGGCCACAGCACAATCTGGTTCGCCTGTCCGCCCACTTGCCGGCACGCCAACGAGTGGCCGAACTCATGGAGGGTCACAATCAGAAACAGCGCCAGATACTCGAGCACGTTCCAGGTGAGAGACGAATGGCCGCGCGTTCGGCCTTTGATCTCGTACGCCGCCACCAGAAACCATGACCAATGCAAGAACACATCGATTCCCGCGAAACGGAAGAGGCGGATCGTCCCTTGGCGAGAATTTGGCATGTGCGATTTATAACACAGCCCTGCAGGGCGAGAAGATGACCGAATCGTGGAGCGCACCGCCGGGAGACGGGGCAAGCCCCGTCTCTACAACGCCATCAGGCGGGCACGACCAAAGACAGCGCATCGGGAACCACCGTCATGCGCGCGGGAAGACGCCCGAGCAGTTCGCCGTCGGCCTCGACGTAAACGCGATCGTCTTTATGAACCTCTCTACCATCGTTCTTGCTCTTCTCCGGCAACTGGCAGACTACCTCCGAGCAGCTGACCAGATCGATGCCGTCGATATTCCATTGCCGGCCGAGGAGCGCTCCGGCTACGTACTGCAGATAGGCGTTGCGGCTGGCCGTGCGGCACATGACCGCGCGGAGATCCTCGCAGTCGAGCGAAGCACCCGGAACCAGTTCGCGCAGGATGTTTCCGAAGAAGCGGATTCTCACCGCCAAAAGTTCCGTCAGCAAGGTGCGCTGGCGCGGGCCGATTCCGTTGGAATACTCGACCTCGAACGGGCGCATGCGATGCGTCGCCCACAACTGCCAGGCTTTGAGGTAGTAGGCAGCCATGCCGGAGCGATTCTTGAGTTCCGCCGTCAGTTTGTAGAACAGGTGCGCGTCCACGCCGATTCCGGCGGCCACGGTGAAGTAACGTGCTGCAGACTTGCCGTTGAAATCCTCATACTCAATTCGTCCGAGCGGGATACGGCGGACCTTGTTCTGACTATCAACGTTCTTGCCGTCAACGGCAACTCGAGCGGCGGCACTGGGGCGGAGCGGGATTCCCAGGTCGTGCGCAAGAGCGTTGGCAGTGCCGAACGGGAGAATGGCGAGCGCCACGGGCGTGCCCGCTAATCCTTGGATCACATCGTGGATCGTGCCATCGCCCCCACAGGCAAAGACGGTGTCGCTGCCGTCCGCCACGGCGCAGCGGGCACTGTCGGTCGCTTCCTGGCTGGAACGGCAAACCGTAAGTTCGGTGCGGACTCCGGCCGACTGGATGATGCCAATGGCGTGGTTCAGTTCCGCGTCCCGCTTCTTTCCACGGCGGCCAGAGTTGGGATTGAACAGAATGGTGGCTTTGTGCATGCGTCAGCAAGGTCTGTTTCGAGTTTAACGCACGCGGTTGCTTCGTCGGCCAAATCTGTACTAAGCTTGCCCGCAAAGTGTTGGAGCGTTCGTTTAAATATACGATCGAAGTCCGTTCGGTTCATTTCAGGAGGAGATTGGTATGAAACTACTCACGACTGCCGGCGCCGTGCTACGTCTCATGATGTTTCTTAGTCTCACTATGGTCGCCGCCGCGCAGGATCACTCTATGGGCGCGGAGAAGCCGGTGACGATCATGACGGGTCTGGGCGATTTGCATCATCCAGTTTCGACCAAGAACGCAGCCGCACAGGAATTTTTCGATCAGGGACTGCGCTTGATTTACGCGTTCAACCATGACGAGGCAGCGCGCTCATTTCAGAAAGCGGCGGAACTGGATTCGAAGCTGGCGATGGCGTACTGGGGAATCGCCGAAGCGGTGGGACCGAACTACAACGATCCAGCCAGCAATGACCGTTTCAAGCAGGCGCACGACGCGATCCAGAAGGCGGCGGATCTGAGTGGCAATGCCTCCGAGGCGGAACGCGCCTACATTTTGGCGATGGCGAAGCGGTTTCCGGCGGACCCGAAGTCCGATCGGCGAAAAGCGGCGGAAGATTACCATAACGCGATGCGGGACGTGGTAAAGAACAATCCCGACGATCTGGATGCGGCGACATTATTCGCGGAATCGGGAATGGTCCTCCATCCGTGGGGACTGTGGCATAAGGACGGGACGCCGGAGGAAGGCACCGAGGAGATCGTTGCAACCCTGGAGTCGGTGATCAAGCGAGATCCGAATCATCTGGGCGCGCTCCATTACTACATTCACACCGTCGAAGCCTCGAATTCTCCGGAGCGGGCGTTAGCCGGCGCGAATCGCCTGGCTGCGCTGGCTCCGGCTGCGGGACACATCGTGCACATGCCGGCGCACGTTTACATCCGCACCGGCGATTATGCAGCGGCGGTGAAGACGAACGAGGAAGCGGCGGTGGCCGATCGGGCTTACATCCAGAAAAGCGGCGCGCAAGGCATTTACCCGATGATGTATTACAGCCACAATCTGCACTTCATCGCGATGTGCTCGGCCATGGTGGGAGACTACGCGGAGTCGCACAAGGCGGCGGAGATGCTTGCGGCCCACGTGGAACCGGGCGTGAAGGACATGCCCATGCTCGAAGGCTTCATGACGATCCCGATGGCCGTGAATGTGCGCTTCCACAAGTGGGACGCACTTCTGGCCATGAAGCCTCCCGCGGCCGAGATGCAAACCACGACCGGCTTCTGGCACTTCGCGCACGGGATGGCGCTGGCCGGAAAAGGCAGGGTCGGCGAGGCCGAAGCGGAATACAAAATCGTAGCCGCCGCTGAGAAGGCCACGTCGCCGGATGCAATTTTCGTGATGCCCGTCAACAACAAAACCAAAGACATTCTGAAGATCGCAGAAAATGTTCTGGGAGCGCAGGTAGCATTGGCGAAAAACGACAACGCGGCCGCCGTAAGTATGCTTCGTGAAGCCGTCGCCGTGCAGGATACGCTGAAGTACGACGAGCCGCAGGATTGGTTCTACCCAGTGCGCGAGTCGCTAGGCGGGGTCTTGCTGATGAGCGGCGATGCAAAAGGCGCGGAGCGGGTTTTCCGCGATGACCTGGAAAAGACTCCGCGGAATCCCCGGTCGTTGTTTGGCCTGAATCAGGCTCTCAAGGCGCAGGATCGAAATTCCGATGCCTGGTTCGTGGAGCAGGAATTTCGTAAGGCCTGGAAAGGCGGAACGGACCAGTTGAAAGTCGAGGATCTGGTGTAGTAGCCCGTGGAATTTCCAACTAATTAAGAAGCGAAGGAAAACGGGTGTGTCCCCATCCGTGATCGAGGGTGCCCCATCCTTGCGCGTTCTGTGCGCAAGGGTGGGATTCCACGGGTGCGTTCCGCTTAGGACTTTCTTTTCGATCTCTACGAACCGCTAACGACGAACGACTACTTCACCGCCACATCCGCCTGCTCATGAGCATGATAACTCGACCGCACCAGCGGCCCCGACTCAACGTGCTTGAATCCGAACTTCAGCGCCTCTTCTTTCAGCGAGACAAACTCGGCAGGCGTGTAGTAGCGCGTCATCGGCAGATGATCTTTTGACGGACGCAGATACTGCCCAATCGTCAGAATATCCACGCCCCGCGACCCCAGGTCGCGGAAGACTTCGATCAGCTCCCCGGTCTCTTCGCCGATTCCAACCATCACGCCGCTTTTGGTCACCGTCGCCGGGTCCCACTTCTTGGCATTCGCCAGCAGATCAAGCGTCCGCCAATAGCGCGCCCCCGAGCGCACCGCGCGATACAGCCGCGGAACAGTTTCGGTATTGTGATTGAGCACGTTGGGCTTCGCTTCAAGCACGATGCGCAAGGGTTCTTCCAGCCCTTGGAAGTCGGGAATCAGCACCTCGACCCGGCACTCCGGCACCAGTTCGCGAATTTGCCGGATGGTCTCGGCAAAAATCCTGGCGCCGCCGACATTGTCGTCGTCGCGATTCACGCTGGTCACAACCGCGTGCCGCAGACCAAGCGTAGCGACGGCTTCGGCCACACGCCGCGGCTCGTCCCAATCAATCGCCTCGGGACGCCCCTTCGGCACCGCGCAAAACCCGCAGCGTCGCGTGCAGATATCGCCCAGCAGCATGAAGGTCGCGGTGTGATGGTCCCAGCATTCTCCGATATTCGGACACTGCGCCGACTCGCACACCGTATGTAGGCCAAGCCCGCGCGCCAGCTTCTTCAGGTTATGAAAATTGTCACCCACCGGAGCCCTGGCCTTGAGCCACGACGGCTTAGGACTGCGTACCCTGGGGCCAAGGTCGATCTGGATGAGCTGGGAAGAGGCGGACATGACGAAGCTTGATTTTATCAGTTCGCCGAAGACGGTTCGATCCCTGTGCGTATGATTCGCGACACAGGCAAAGCTTGCCTGCGCTGCGACCAGCCACCCGCCGGAAACGTGGCCGGCGCCCGCGTCAATGCTGAAATTGACTCAGCGTCGGGTTGATGTCTGACGTACTCGCGGGCAGGAAAACGACGTCCGAAGCGGAGATCACGTACATGATCCCAATTTGTTTGCCGCTCTGGCTCACGACCACTCGTCCATTGGACGATACAGCATAACTTTCAGAGACGATGTTTGTGGATGTCCCTCCGCTGCCGTTTTGTTCCGACGTGCCGGTGAAAGCGCCAGACCCATTGGCCTGCAACTCGTCAATCTCCTCGCCGACGCTGGCATCGACCGGCTGCAGACTGCCACCCAGATAAGTTCCCGTCAATGAGGAGTTGTTGAAATTACTCCCCGACTGCGGCTGCATCACACCAAAGTCCACGGAAAGGGGGTAGGTCCCAACCACAAAAGCCTGGTTCGGCCCCACCAGATAGAAGACCGGCGGGCTGGACTGCCCAGTCAAGGACAATGTCACGCGCCCGTCCGTCGACGGGGTATAGCTCCCCGACATGCTCAGCGAGCTCAACGTACCGCCGCTGTTCTGGTCGGTGCTCCACCCGGTAATCGCCCCGCTGCCACTTGTAGTAACGAGCCCGGTCGTCGCTGAAGCTGTGGCTCCATCGCTGAGCGACTCGATTTCAATCACGCTTACGCCCTTGAGCGATTCGTCGGTGAATGGACCGGTTTGCTGCAGCACCTGGCCGGCCAGCAACGGATTGCCCGCGACGTCATCTTCCATAACCAGCAGTTCGGAAGCGCTGACCACGTAGAAGACGAACTTCAAATTATTCTGTCCGGTGAAGGTTATGGTGGCCGTGCCGCGCCCGGTGGAAGCCACGATGAAGTTGGTCGAGCTTAGAGTTCCGTTTGCGGATCCTGTCAAATAAGTATCGCTGTCGAACTCGCCATTCAGGGAGCCGATGCCATCGGCGGAAAATGCGCCCGCAATGGCGTAGCGTGGAGCGCTCGCACCGCTCTTCGCCCCCACTAGCCCGAAGGCATAGTTGCCCTTGATCTTGCCCGTCGAAAACGCAGTGGTGTCTTGCTTGCGCAGCAGCCCTGCGGCCTTCTGCTCGCCCGCGTCGTAGAAGATGATGTTGCCGTTGCTGCCGCTGGAATTCATTGCAGCGGCAAAAGTATCCGTGCCGCTGATCCCGCCGCCATAGGTCAGGTTAATAGTGGCAAGATTGTTCGAGCCCACGCAATACGTCCCGCTAAAAGTGCCGCTGCTCGGACCGTCGGTCTGATCGTTTAGGTCCAGGCTTCCACTGGAAATGTTCCCCGCTCCATCGGCCATGAAGCTGCCCACCGCAGCTGTGACCGTCTGAGTCAGGGCCGCCGGCGCACTGCTCCAACCGTTCAGCATCATGGCATAGTGCCCGCTCAGGTTGTAATCGTTCGCACAACTCGCCGAAGCGATCGTGATGCTGAGCGCGGCGCTGGTTTTGACCGCCGGACTTTCCGAATCCATGACCGTAACCGTAAAGTTCGCGGTTCCCGTTGCGGTCGTTGTCCCCGAGATTACTCCGCTCGTGGAGTCAATGGAAAACCCACCCGGCAGGCTGCCGCTGGTGACGCTCCAGCTATAGGGCAGCGCGCCGCCGCTCGCGCTCACCGTGGCACTGTAAGCCGTGCCGACGCTGCCGCCCGGCAGCGACGTAGTGGTGATTGCGAGCGCGGCATTGATAGTGATGCTCAGGTTGGCCGTTGCCGAAGCTGCAGCCGAATCAGCGACCTTGACCGTGAAGTTAGACTTTCCCGTCGCGGTTGGAGTGCCGGTGATGGCGCCGGTGCTCGAGTTACTCAAGGTCAAGCCTGCCGGCAATGTGCCCGCGCTGATGCTCCAGGTGTAAGGCGGAGTGCCGCCAATGGCCTGCAATGTTTGGCTGTATGCGGTGCCCAGGCTTCCACCTGCGAGCAAGGTCGTCGTAACGCTTAGTGGCGGCTCGACGACCCTAATACTCAGGTTGGAGCTTGTGCTGGCGGCCGTCGGCGTTTGTGAATCGGTCACGGTCACGGTGAAGTTCGAGGTGCTGGTGACGGTCCCGGTCGGCGTGCCCGAGATCACGCCCGCGCTGCTCAAGCTCAAACCGGCAGGCAGACTCCCTGCCGTAACTCTCCAGCTGTAAGGAGGAACGCCCCCCGTCGCCTGCAGTGTTTGACTGTATGAGGTGCCGATCGTTGCTGTCGGCAACGAGGTAGGCGCGATGGTCAACGCCGGAGGCGCGCTCACGGAGATGGTAAGGGTTTTGCTGGCGGAGTTGCCCGCTGCGTCGGTGACCTGGAAAGTCAGGGTCACCGGACCGCCGCTCGCGCCGGTCGGCACGCCGGTGATCGCGCCCGTCTGAGTGTTCAAACTCAATCCCGCGGGGAGTGTTCCGGAAGTGATAGTCCACTTGTACGGGCTCGTTCCGCCGGACACACTCAATGTGGCGCTGTAGGCCGTCCCTGCAGTCGCATTTGGAAGGGACGTAGTCGTGATCGCCGGCAGAGGGTTGACCTTAATCTGCACGCTCATCGATTTCGTCGGATCTGTGATCGAAGTCGCCGTCACGGTTGCCGTGAATGCGCTGGTCACAGGGTTGGGCGCATTGTAAGTAGCTGAGCTCGTGGTTTGGCCGCTGAGCGTGCCGTTACCCGAAAGACTCCACTGCACGCCCGCGCTTTTTGAGTCGCCCGTAACCGAAGCCGTGAGGGTAGCTGTCTGAGCCTGATCGATGCCGGTGCTGCTCGAGGTTAAGTTGACGACGATGGCCGGAGTCGAAGTGCCGCCGCATCCTGACACACCCAGCGTAAGGACAGCGATCAAGCCCAATAGGGGAATCGTTGCGCTTTTCACAAATAACCTCTTCCGCCACACGAGAGCGAGGAGTTTCTCCCGTTTCTTCCAGGAGGTATCATGCTTTAGCGAGGTGGTTACCTCAAGTTACTGAAGTACTTTAGTCGGGGTGGCCGTGCGCCGACTCGCATACGGTATGCAGGCCAAGCCCGCGCGACTTGAGTTCATCAGTTCGCCAGAAAAAAAGAAGCGGACCGGCGACGCAAAGCCACCGGTCCGCGATCTGCAGTGACGTTAGCGTCACTTATGGAAATCAGTCAGGTACGGGTTGCCGTTCTGGTTCTGCCCTGAACTCACCGGCAGGGAGACGCCCTGCGTGGTCGAGATCATGTACAGGTAGCTGACCGGGGCGCCGCTATTGGTTAGAACAAATTTACCGTCAGGGCCACCGGAGAAGAGGACATAGGTCGCGGAGATGGCCTGGCTGCTCGCTGCCACGCAACCAGTCCCGCAATTCTGTGGCTTCTCCTGATCGGATGCTCCCGTAAGATTGCCGGCCCCATCGGCGGTTATCGCAGTCACCTGCGCTCTCGAGTTGGAGTCGACCGGTTGTTCACTTCCACCGAAGTAATTTCCGTTCAACGAGCCGACGGTGAAGCCACTTCCCGTCTGCGGTGTCATCGTACCGAAACTTACCGTCCCGTCGGTCCCAACTATAAAGGCCTGGTTCGGAGCGATGAGATAGAACGTCGGGCTGTGTCCGCCTCCGCTTCCACCTCCGCACTCCACTGGGTTGGACAATGTCATGCGCCCGTTCGACGACACACTATAAGTCGCCGAGCTGCAGACGGTATCCATGGTGCCCCCAGAGTTCTCGTCGGCGTTTATGGAGAACGAACCGGTGCCGTTAGTGGTGACGAACCCGGCCACCACGTCGGGCGAGCCTCCGCTATTGAAGCCCTGCAACTCGATCACACTTACGCCATCGAGTGACGTGTTGGTGAACGTGCCACTCTGCTTGAGAACCTGCCCCGTAAGCAGAGCATTGTTCGTGTTGACGGGATCGGTTTCGACGAGCAACAGTTGAGAAGCATTGACCACATAGAACGCAAAGTTCAGCGTGCCCAGGCCCGTAACGTTGAGACCCACGGTCCCGCGCCCGTTCGTCGCTATGGAACTGACGTCATTCGAAGTGAACAGTAATGGACTGGTGGGGCCGTTTCCGTTATTGACCAGACCATTGTCATCGATATCCAACTCTCCGTTGGCCAAGTTGGCTGTGCCATTGGCAGTGAAGGCGCCGGCCATTCCGTAGCGGCCGCCCTGCGAATCTACGCCGATCAGTCCTAACGCATAGGGACCCGTAATGCTGGCGAGCGAGAACGCGCTCGTAGTCTGCTTCAGCAGCACTCCAGATCCCCAGAAGCCATTGCCATTGTTGTAGCTGATGACGTTGCCATTCCCGCCAGATTGCAAGGCAAACGCCATGGTTGAGTTCCCGCTACCCGGATTGATGCTCATCAAACCCAGATTGTCGGAATCCACACAGTAGGTGCCGGTGAAGGTTAACTGCGAATAGCCATCGCCGGGGTCGTTGAAGTCCGCAGTCCCCAATGTAATATTGCCGGCGCCGTCCGCTTTAAAGCTGGCCGCAAGGCCGGCGAACACTTCGCTCTGCGAACTGTCGGTCCAGCCCTGGATCGACATGGCGTAATTGCCATTGAGGTTTGTGTTGTTCCCGCAGTTCCCAATCGTGATGCTGACATTGGCCGAGACGGAGGTGCTCGTCGAATCGGTGACCGTAATTTGGAAGCTCGATGTTCCCGTCGCACTCGGCGTTCCGGTGATGCTGCCGGAAGAGACAAGGGTGAGCCCCGGCGGCAGAGTGCCGGTGTAGCTCCAGGTGTAGGGCTGCACGCCTCCATTGGCCTGCAACTCCGCGCTGTAAAGCCAGTTTTTGTCGCCGCCGGGCATCGACGTGGTTTGGAGCGAAAGCGGCGCTGCTGCATTTACAGTGATCGTGTACGTGAACGGGCCCACGCTTGTGCTCGCGCTGTCTGTCACCGAAACGGTAAACGAAACGGTGCTGATCCCAGTGGGCGTTCCAGTAAGCGACAACGTATTGCCGCCTGTGTTGGAGGCAAATAGGCCGTCCCCTAGACTGACTTGGTTCCCATTGGTCGGAACAGTGGACCCATTGACCGTAAAGGTATAGTTAGGTCCCACGCCGCCCGAGGCATTGATCGACCCGTTAAAGTTTTGGCCGACGACTGCGGTTCCCACTGAACCGGCCGCGGGCAACGTGAGGGGTGCTGGACTCGTATTGAAGGTCACCTGCACCTGCGCGGAATCGCCATTGGTGTCATTGGTCGTGATCTGCCAGTAGTACGTCGAGTTGCCGTTCAGGCTGGATACGTTAGGCAGATTGCCTGAATTTGTCGGATCGACGTTCCATGTAATGGAGGTGATCGTACTGGAGAAGCCGTTGCTGTTGGAGTTGTTGCCGGGTATCTGCCAGATCTGGTTTCCGTTCTGATCCCACAGTTGGAACTGATAAGTGTAAGTGCTGGCGTTGGCGGGGTCGGTCCAACTGAAGTTGGGGGTCAGGCTAACGCCGGTCCCCTGCGGTGCAAGGTTGGTTGCAAAGGCGCTCAGCACGGAGGCGACCGTGACCGTCAGGACCTGCGTGGTGTTATCACTGTAAGTGACGTTCAGGGTGTATTGGTCGCCGACATGCGGCGTGGCGCCATTCAGGCTGGTAAAGAAATTGAACCGGTCGGAGTTGCCACTAAACGCGTTATTGGCAATATCCGCCGGGATCACCACTCCCGGAGTTGGTCCCGTGGCCAGCTCAACCGCCACCGGCAGTTTGAAGAGACCGTTGACACTGAAGCCGATGCCGTAACCACTGCTGGTGCCATTCGAGTTGATCTGTTCCGAGGCCTGCGTGCTTACCGTAGCAGCGCTGTTGGCGCCGCTCGCGGTAAGGTCAAGGTTATCGGTCAGGGGGCCGTTGATGACTACCGGGGCCGAGTTGTTGTTGTTATTGGTATTGGAAACTTGTCCCGGACCACTGATGATTCCGGAGTTGTTCTCGTCGAGGACCCCGAAGAAGAAGTAATTGGAGCCCGTGGGAACCTGGACCGAGTACGCAACCCCACTATGCGGCGGGGCCGCCTGGCTTCCCACTACAGTGGCATAGATGCTGCCGGTGCCCTGATCGTAGAAGCCGACATAGAGGGGACCGGTAGCCGTTTTGTTGAAGGTGACCGTGCCCGAGACCGTGTTTCCGCCCGTGGGCGCGCCAATGGTTAGCGCGCTCGAGGCCGCTGACCAGTTGCTGGTCGAACTGCCCGCCACGCCTTGGACGCGGAAAAAGTAAGTAGTGCCATTCGTGAGCCCGGTCACGATCTTCGGGTCGTTGCCGCCGGTTGCCGGGAAGCTTGTGTGTCCGGCGACGGTGGTGAACGACGAGCTGGTGCTCCACTGGACGGTGTACGAGGTAGCCATCTCAACGCCATTGTTTTGGATTCCCTGGTAGGCGATTAGAGCGCCCCCGTTGAATGCGCCGAATCCCTGGTTGGCCTTCCAGGTGGGAGCCGAACTGAGAGTCACGGCGGCCGGATCGGTCAGCGTGAGCGAAACGCCGTTGACGTTCGCATTGACAACGGTCACATTCGAGACGCTGCCCGTTGGGTTGGCGGCGTTCTGGGCGCCGAAGGCCGGGATGAGGTTGTCCATAAAGGCCTGCAAGGAGTAGGTGCCCGCCTGCACGCCGTGGATAGTGAAGGCCCCGGTTCCCGAAGTCAGTTTGACGCTCGTGCCCAGGTTATTGCCGCAGTTGTTGCAGTTATTACTGTTACTGGCCAGCTGCAGATACACCCACCCCGTCTTCGAGCCGCTGTAACTCACCGTGCCGGATACCGTGTAACCCGTCGGCTGGCTGCTGATGACGACGGTGTAACTGTTGCTGACTGACACTTGCGGATTTTCGTTGTCGGTGACCTGGACCGTGAAGGTATAGGTACCCGTGGTGTTCGGGTTTCCGCTGATGTTGAGGGTGTTGTTGGTGCTGTTGAAGTTGAGGTTCGGTGGTGTGCTGCCGCTGATGATAGTCCAGCTATAGGGTTGTAACCCACCCGAGGCGTTCACGGTCGCATTGTATTGGGTGCCGATGCTGCCGTTGGGCAGCGACGCCGTTGTGATCGTGAGCCCGCCATTGATGGTAACGGTCAGATTGGCCGTAGTTGATTGTGTCGGGCTGCTCGAATCTGTCACTTTGGCGGCGAAGTTAAACGTGCCCACCGATGTCGGCGTTCCGCTAATTTGGCCCGTGCTGGCATTGAGCGTCAGACCTGGAGGCAGGCTCCCGGTGATGCTCCACGTGTAAGGCGGGACTCCGCCTGTAGCCGCGAGAAACGCACTGTTCGAATACGGAGTGCTTACCACGCCGTTGGGCAATCCGCTCGTCGTGATCGTGAGCGGAGCGCTGTTGTTGACCACGAGAGTCAGATTCGCGGACGCACTTTGCGCCGTCGGAGTCTCCGAGTCCGTCACCTTGACCGTGATGGGATAGCTGCCCGTCACGTTCGGCGTTCCGGTGATCGTCCCGTTGGAGTTGAAAGTGAGATTGGTCGGCAGGCTGCCGCTGGTGAGGCTCCAGGTGTAGGCACCAGCCCCGCCGCTTGCCGCCAGCGTTGCGCTGTAGGTGTTGTTGAGCACTCCCGTGGGCAGACTGCTCGTTGTGGTCGTAACCGTCAGAGTCGTGGCGCTGATGGCGATGCTAAGATTCGCGGTCGCGGTTTTGTGGGTTGGCGATTCATTATCGGTTACGGTTACGGTGAAATGGATTGTGCCGGTGACCGCTCCGCTCGGCGTGCCGGAGATCGCGCCCGTTGCGGAATTCAGAGTCAATCCCGCCGGCAGGGTGCCGGTGGTGACGGCCCAGGTGTATGGGGAAATGCCACCCGCTGCCGCCAGCGTTGCGCCGGGATAAACCGTCCCGATCACGCCCGCTGAGAGCGAGGTGGTCGTCACCGATAGCGCTGGATTTACCACGATGGTCAGTGAGGAGCTGGTAGCGGTTTTGGCCGTCGGTGTCTCCGAATCAGTGACGGTAACGGTGAAGGTCGCGGTACCAGACGCAGTCGGCGTACCCGAGATCGCACCGGTTGCGGCGTTCAAAGTCAACCCCGTCGGCAAGTTGCCGGTCGTAACCGCCCACGAGTAAGGCGTGATGCCGCCCGAGGCCTGCAAGGTCGCGCCCGGATAAACGGAATTGACGACCCCTGTCGGCAGCGATCCGGAAGTGGTGACGCTCAGCGCAGCCACCGAGATCGTAATGCCTAGCTGGGCGGTCGCTGTCTGCGGCGTCGGTGTTTCGGAATCAGTCGCGGTA
>Ga0182024_10003220_pt1 | contig 39253 bp, 34 predicted proteins | sample P32metaG_FD_120480 | JGI IMG/M metagenome (GOLD analysis project Ga0182024, IMG submission 120480) | Permafrost microbial communities from Stordalen Mire, Sweden - P3-2 metaG (Illumina Assembly) | ecosystem: Environmental > Terrestrial > Soil > Wetlands > Permafrost | place: Sweden: Stordalen...
ATGGAAAACAGCCCCAAGCTAACGCATGGGGCTAGCGTGGACGCAATGGAAAACAGCCCCAAGCTAACGCATGGGGCTAGCGTGGACGCAATGGAAAACAGCCCCAAGCTAACGCATGGGGCTTGGCACATCGCTAGCGATTCGCGGCTTCGCCGGTCAGGTGCAGACCCTTGTGGATGGCATACAGCGCCAGTTCCAGACGATCGGAAACGCCCAGCTTGTCGAAGATGTTGTGCAGATGATTCTTCACCGTCTGCTCACTGATGAACATCTTCTCGGCCATCTCCTTGTTCTTATACCCCTGCGCGACCAGCGCCACGATCTCGCGCTCGCGCGCCGATAGAGGACTCCGCTCGCGGCCTTTGCCGGTGGCCATTCCGGCCGCGTCGACGCCGGTCTGGAACTGCCGCATTACCGCGGCCGTGGTGTGCGAATCCAGCCAGATTTCGCCCGCGTTAACCTTGCGGATGCTCTTGACGATCAGGTCCGGAGCGGTCTGCTTCAACACAATCCCGCTACAGCCCAGCTTCATCGCCTGCACGAACTCGTTCTTATCCTCGGAAGCCGTGAGCACGATCACGCGCGTGCGCTTGTTGGTCTGCTGAAGCGCCTGCAGGGCTGAGAGGCCGTCCAGATTGGGCATGCGCAAGTCCAGCAGCAACACGTCCGGATCGAGCTCCTGCACACGTTCCAGCACTTCGCGTCCGTCATTGGCCTCGCCAACGATTTCGAAATCCTCTTCGAGCAACAATAGCTTCTTGAGTCCGTCGCGGACAATCGGATGGTCGTCGGCGATGAGAATTCGCACGGTCGCTTTGCGTTTTTCCGTGGCCTCCGTAGTGTCGTTCGAACTGTCATTTATGGGGGCTAGCATGGTTTCCATAGGCTCCACTTCGTCTCTCCGTCACCCGATAGTAAGGGGTTCTAGTACTTTCCGCAATGCAGGGGCCACGTACGTTTTAGCTTGATACTTCACTTAATTCGTAGCTAAGGTAACCTTAGTTCGGAAGGGCTATTCCGCCCTGTATGAGGCAATAAAACCGAAACGCGGGGTCAGTACCGCCAAATAAGCGCGTGGAAAAAATGAATTGGAAGCCGCCGCAGCCAGCCCGGATCTGCACGGCCCGGAACCCCTGAAGCCCTCTCAACCGACTAGAACGGTTCAGGATACCATGATCGAAGTCGAGCGGTGCGGGTCCTTGTGTGAGGGTGAGCTTGTTAGGATGAGCTGTTGAACCAGCCATCCGACGTCATCATCGCCGGAGCCGGGCCTGCCGGGCTCGCTGCCGCTGAGAGTATCGCGCGCCGAGGCCGCTCCGTCACCGTACTGGAACACAACCACGAAATCGGAGCGCCCATCCGCACCAGCGGCGGAAGCTTCATCGGCGAGCTTCGATCGCTGGGCATTCCGGACGGTCTCTGGCACCCCATATCGCGCGTGCGTTTTCTTTCCGCGCACAACGCCGCGGCGTTCGACTACCCGGAGCCGGCGATGTGCGTGATCGACGTGCGCGGCGTGTTTCAACACCTGGCCGAGCGGGCCATCGCGGCGGGAGCGTCGATTCGGCTGGCGACCACGGCGGTCGCGCCGGTTGCGGCCGGCGGGTGCGTAACCGGCGTGATTGCTCGTGTGGTTGACCGCGGCGTGCGTGATGAGCCGCTCGCCTGCCGCATCCTGATTGACGCGACCGGGTATCGATCGACATTACTAAAACAGGTGGGGCCGAAGAATGCGGGGATAGGGCGCTCCAGTATGGACCCTGGCTTTCGCCGCTTCGGCGTCGGCGCCGAATACGATCTCTATGCGCCGCATTGCGACCAGCGCGAGGCCGTACTGGTGGTGGGCGAGGAAGCCGCGCCATCGGGATATGCGTGGGTTTTTCCGTGGGGACGCAATCGCGTACGCGTGGGAGTCGGCATCATCCATCCCGATTCCGCGGCCAAGCCCCGCGATTATCTCGACCGGTTTGTCGCCCACCTCGAGCGCTATGGCGTGGATGCCCGCGGCGCGCAGCCGATCGAATATCACGCGGGCCTGATTCCCTCCGAACGGTTCGCGCGGACTTTCGTGGGCGACGGAATCCTCGGCGTGGGCGATGCGGTGGGACAGGCGTCATCCTTATTAGGGGAAGGCATCCGCTGGGCGATCACCGCGGGTCAAATGGCCGGGGAGACGGCGGCGGCGGCGATCGAATCGGGCGACACTTCGCGCCAGGCTCTGCTACCTTTCGAACAGAACTGGCGGAAGCAGTTCGGCATGAATCTCCGGCTGGCGCACCGGGTCAATCAACGGATCGCGCGCTGGGACGGGCCCAAATGGGACTCGCGCGTGGAGCTGTTGAAGAAGCTGTCGCCGGCCCAGTTCGCCGAAGCGCTGAAAACGAATTTGACCGGCAAATGGTTGTGGAAGCTGGCGGCGAGCGGGGCGCTGTTCCGGTGATCCAAGTTGGCCGCCGATGAACGCAGATGAACGGAGATCAAACAACTCTTTCGATTGGTTTTGATCTGCGTGAATCCGCGTTTATCGGCGGCCAGACGTCGGCCTAAAATCCGATTCCCACTAGAAACGCCAACTGGTTGCGATTCGAATCCAGCACGCCGGTGAAGTTCTTGAGCGCATCCCCGGTGTAGCGGATCTCCGGCGATATTCGCAGTATCAGCAAATTCAATTGGACGCCCGCGCCCAGCACCACGCCGAAATTCGAATTGTGATTCGGCGCGAGAACCTGCGTGACAGCGCTCAGATGGCTGAAGTCGAGGCCGCCCTCGACGTACGGCTTCACCGGCCCTTTGAAGAAGTGATACTTGGCGACGATCGGGAAATCCCAGCTCGAAGCGTGCGTCGATACGGTGGCGACGTTGAAGTTGTAGCCGCGATACAGGGCGTCGGCTTCAATCGAAAACTGGAATGGCAGCCGCACCTCGACGAAGGGTCCCAGGGTGTAGCTGTTTGCGTTCGCGGTGAGGACGCTAAAGGTAGAAGTCGCGGTACCGGCGTTGATTGCGCTGTTGGCGGTGTTGAAGGCGTCGGTGAGCGGCGCGCCGATCTTCAATCCTCCCATCACGGGCTGCGCGGCGGCAATTCCCAGGAACAGGCTAAAAACGAGAATGAGGCGAAATGTTTTATGGATCATCCCTCCATTTTAGCCCCACGATTCAGCGTGCCGTGTCGACATTTCTTCGAACCGCGATTGTTTTGGCTCCGGGTTCCGGAGCCAACGCGCAACAGCGCACGAAGGAGCTGTGCTCCAGCCTCCACCTACTCTCGCGCATTGATTCGCAAAAAAACGGGCAGCGGGCCGAGCTCCACAAGCTCCTACAACTCTGAAAACAAACCGAAAAATAAAACAGAACCTTGCTCCTTTGTTGCGCGTGTGGTAGTTTCAAATGTGACGCTTGGACCTTCCTTCCCGGCTCACCTCGAATCAAACAGTGTCCTATGAATTTCCGTTCTCTTTTTAGTCTTTTTTCGTCCGACCTCGCCATCGACCTGGGCACCGCCAATACCCTGGTGTTCGCCAAGGGCAAAGGCATCGTGGTCAATGAACCGTCCATCGTGGCCATCAATAAAACCACCGGCGACGTGGAAGCAGTGGGGAGGGAAGCCAAGGAAATGCTGGGCCGCACGCCCGGCAATATCGTAGCGATTCGTCCCATGAAAGACGGCGTCATCGCCGATTTCAAAGTCACTGAGCGAATGCTCAACTACTTTATTCAAAAAGCTCATGGACGAAAGATGCTGGTGCATCCGCGCATCATCATCGGCGTGCCCAGTGAAATTACGCAGGTGGAAAAGCGCGCCGTGATCGACTCGGCGTATCACGCCAAAGCCAGCGAGGTTTATCTGGTGGAGCAAGCCATGGTCGCGGCCATCGGCGCGGGCCTGCCCATCACGGAACCGTCCGGCAACATGGTGGTGGATATCGGCGGCGGCACCACTGACGTCGCGGTGATTTCGCTGTCCGGCATCGTGTATTCACGATCCGTGCGCGTCGCCGGAAATGAAATGGACGACGCCATCATGCAGTACATGAAGCGCAAGTACAACCTGCTGATCGGCGAAACCACCGCGGAAAAAGTGAAGATGGCGGTCGGCTCCGCGTACACGCTCGAAAAACCTCTCACCATTGAGATCAAGGGCCGCAATCTGATCGAGGGCATCCCTCGCACCATCACCGTCGACGATACCGAGATCCGCGAAGCGCTTTCAGAATGCGTCGCCACCATCATGAACGCCATCCGCGTCGCCCTGGAGCGAACCCCGCCGGAGCTTTCCGCCGACATCAGCGATCGCGGCATCGTGCTCACCGGCGGCGGCGCCCTGCTCAAGAATCTGGATAAACGCATCCGGCAGGAAACCGGATTGCCGGTCTCCATCGCAGAGGATCCCCTGGCCTCGGTAGTATTAGGAACAGGGAAGATGCTCACCGAGTTCAAGCTGTTGCGCAGAATCGCGATCGAGTAAAAGAGCCCGGTCCGTGGGCAGGGGAATCAAGCCCCGTCCGGTTAGGCCGGGGATTCGGATTGGGCGGGGATTCGGGGAGTCCGCAAATCAGCGGCGGCAAGCGAGAAGAAAGTGCTTAAACATAAGCAGCTTATGGTATAACGGGCTCATGAGCGACGTTCAACTTTACCTCGCGATCGGCATTCCGATGATTGTCGTGCTGGCAAGTCTGACAGTAAGCCTCGTCCAGATTTCGGCGATCCGCGAGGGCCTCCGTGAGCTCCGTTCGGACGTCCGCGGAGACATTTCGGCGATCCGCGAGGACGTCCACGGTCAGATTTCGGCGATCCGCGAGGACGTCCGCAGCCAGGTTTCGACGATCCACGACGAGGTTCGCGAGATGCGTTCGGACATGCGCGAAATCCGCGCGGACATAAAGCTGTTGACGGGGAAGGTTTATGAGCTGATGTCGGAAAAGCGTTGAGGCTCCAGGAAGGCCTCGCGCCCACTGACCACTGAAAACTGGCCATCGTAGTATGGAATTTCTCCTCAACCGTTACCGCAATCTGACGGTTCTCCTTCTGGCGATTCTTTCGCAGTTGATTCTGCTCGCCTACCAGGTCAAAAGCAACGGCGATGTCCGCTTGATCCGCGTTTGGGCGGTCACCGCCGTCACGCCGCTCGCTCGCGTCGTCGAAGCCGGCCGCGCCAGCGTGTCGCGGTTCTTCGACGATTATTTCGTGCTGCTCGACGTGCGCGAGGAAAACAAGCGCATGCGGCGGGATCTGGACCGCATCTCCATGGAGAACCAGTACCTGCGGACCGAGCTCGAAACCGCGGACCGCGCCGGTGCGCTCGCCATCTTCCAGAAGCATGCGCCCTCCAAGACCGTGGCCGCGCAAATTATCATGAACACCACCGATTCGGGTGGAGCTGAGGTGTTTGTGAATCGCGGTTCCTCGAGCGGCGTGAAAAAGGGGATGGCGGTGATCACCCCGGCGGGCATCGTCGGCAAAGTGGTGAGCGTGTATCCCACGGCGTCGATGGTGCTCGAAATCACGCACTCGAATTTCGCGGCCGGAGTCATTTCGCAAAAGCATCGCGTTCACGGAACCCTCAAGGGTCAGGACCGCGCGCTGGTGATTGTCGACGACGTCCAAAATGAACAGATCGTCGACCCGGACGAGTGGTTTTACACGTCCGGCGAGGATGGTATTTTTCCGAAAGGTCTGCACGCCGGCCAAGTGGCCACGGTTCGCGCCGGCAAAGCGCGCAAGGAAATTTACCTGACGCCCAGTGGATTTCAGAACGGCCTCGAAGAGGTGTTGATCATTATTGAGGGCGTACACGCTCCCATTCCGGACACGCCCTCCGCCGGCCAGCCGGTGTATCTTCTCGCCCCGCCGCCGGATAGCGTGGTGGCGCCCGCGCCCTCCCTGCCTGGGCCGGCGTCGGAGGCCGACCGCGTCCTCGACCGCTATCGCAAAATCGGTGAAATCCAAAAGCATGTCTACGGGGATCGCGGCTCGGGCGCGCCCGATTACAACGTCAATGTGAATCCGAAATCGCCCCCCTCGTCTTCCCCGCCCGCCGCGGGCTCCAAACCACCCAACCCATGAACGACGACGTCACATGAACGACTACGTCACATGAACGATTACATAGAAGGGTTCCCCGAGGCTGGCCGCAAGAAAGAGCGCATCTCCAGATTCAACGCGGCCGCCATCATCGGCATTCCCCTGGCCGCCATCCTGTTCCAGGTGGCCGTTCCGCGATTCCTCAGCTATCTTTCGTATCTGGATCTGCCGCTCCTGGTGACCATTTATTTTTCGTTGATGCGCCGGTCGCCCATTGAGGGTGTGCTGTTCGGGGCGGGCATCGGCCTCGCGCAGGACTCCCTCTCGCGCGGCTACGTGGGGATGTACGGTATCGTGAAAACGCTGGTCGGCTATTTCGCGGCCTCGGTGAGCCAGCGATTCGATGTGGAGAATCCCTGGATTCGGCTAGTGCTGGGATTTTTCTTTTGCTTTTTTCACCAGTTCTTCTATTGGGTGCTGAAGCGGGCGCTGCTGGGCGAAACTCTGGATTTCGATCTGGAGCAGACTCTTGTGGTCGGGATCCTGAACGCGGCCGTCGCGGTGCCGCTCTTCCGCACATTGGATAGACTGAAGGTCACGGGTTGATCTTATGTTCTTGTGGCGCACGCTTTAGCGTGCAGCGGCGAACTTTAGTTCGCCGGCGAGCTATGCGGGGCGGGTCCCCCGACCCGCGCGCGACGTTCTCGTCGCGCTCTTAGCGATTTTGAAACTGATCTAAAAGATGCCGACAACCGATCCCGAACACCGCCGGCCGGAAACTCCCTCGCGACTGTTTCGGGACGATACCCGCTTCGCCCTGGGCCGCATCGCTGCGTTCCAGTATCTGGCGGTCGCGATTTTCCTCGTCCTCATCACCGGATTCTGGAAGTTGCAGGTTCAGGATCACGACGAAAACAGCGAGGCGGCGGAGCGCAATCGCATCAAGACAGTTCCCCTCCCCGCCCCGCGCGGCAAGATTCTCGATCGCGACGGCCGAGTGATCGTCGACAATCACGCGACCGTCACCGTGATGCTTTCGCGCGACACCCTCAAACCCGAGCACATTGATCCGATCGCCGCCGGCTTGCATCTCGATCCCGACGACATCCGCGCCAGGCTGCAACGGTTCGCATCCCGTCCAAAATTCATTTCGATCGCGCTCAAGCAGGAACCCACCCTCGGCGAGCTGTCGTTCGTCGAATCGCACCGCGATCCCGACACCTTTCCGGAAATGGAAGTGATTGAGGACCCAAGCCGCCGGCTGTATCCGCGCAACGGCATGGCCGCGCACGTCATCGGCTATGTCGGCGAAGTGAGCGAGCAGGAGCTCAACACGCCGGAATTCGCCAAGTACACGCTGGGCGATCGCGTGGGCCAGTCCGGCCTGGAGCGCCAGTACAACGATCAACTCATGGGGGGCGACGGACAGGTGCGCGTCGTTGTGGATAGCCTGGGACACTGCCGGCCTGTGGCTCCTGGTCGAAAGGACTGCCAGAAACTCGACGAGAAACCATATACGCCGGGAAACAATCTCCAACTGACGCTCGATCTCGATTTGCAGGCGGTCGCAGAACTGGCCCTGGAAGGGAAGCGCGGCGCCGTGGTCGCGCTCGATCCGCGCAACGGAGAAGTCCTGGCGATGGTGAGCCGCCCCACCTTCGATCCCAACATCTTCACCACGCGTATTCGCACCGAGGATTGGAAGGAATTGACCAACAATCCCAATAATCCCCTGATGAATCGGGCGATCCAGGCGCAGTTGGCGCCGGGATCCACCTTCAAACCCATCATGACCATAGCGGCGCTCGAAACTGGGACCATCGACGAACGGACCACTGTGCATTGCGCCGGCGGCGCGACCTTCTACGGCGCGTTTCGCCGTTGCGACGTGGTACACGGCACGCTCGACCTGCATCGGGCCATCGTGAAATCCTGCGACACGTATTTCTATACCGTCGGCGACAGGCTCGGGATCGATAAGATCGCTGAATATGCCACCCTGGCCGGGTTCGGGAGCAAGACCGGCGTCGATCTGCCGGACGAGAAGGAAGGCTTGGTGCCGTCCCCGCGATGGAAGGTTCGCGCCATGCACGACAAGTGGTATGCGGGCGAGACCATCTCGGTGGCCATCGGCCAGGGTGCGCTGACAGTTACGCCGATTCAACTCGCCTACGCGATCGGCGGCATCGCGAATGGAGGCGTCTGGTTCAAACCCCATCTGGTGAAGACGGCCGGCATTCCCGACCCCGCTCGCCGCGCGGATTTTCGCCCGGAGAATCTCGCGACCGTGATTTCGGGAATGTATGGCGTGGTGAACGAAAGCGGTACTGGTGCCGCCGCCCAAATAAAAGGCATCGATGTCTGCGGGAAGACCGGCACCGCACAGCGCATTTCCCTGGAACTGGCGAAATCAGGAAAGGCGGCGGGTGATATGGCCAAGGACAATGGATGGTTCGTCGGGTTCGCGCCCCGCGAGAATCCGGAGATCGTGGTGGTCGCGCTGTCGGAGGGGAGCGGGTGGGGCGCAAACGTCGCGCCCATCGTGCGCGATGTCATCAAGTCTTATTTCGACAAGAAGGCTCGCCAGGCGCAGCCGTCGAGTCTAAGGGCGCAACAAACGGCGTTCTTTGAGCGGCCGCATTAAACCGTTCTTGAGGCGCGCCCGTCAGGGCGCGCGTGCTCTTCCGACCGGTCTCACGATCTTTTCGGTGTGTTTTTGCGCGAAAAAGCATGTTTTTCACACGACGGCCTTCAGACCAGCGAATTCGGGATTTTCTGAAAGCACAGAGAGACCAACCGTTTTCTTACCAACAAGTTGGCGCCACGCGCGAAAAGGCCCCTAACAGTTTCAACGTCGATCGTCATCGGATTCAGCTGGGCCAGGGCGAAGCTGCGTTCGAGCGCGCGAAGGCCGCGATTCGCGAGTGGAAAATGTTCGCGATGCCTTGGATCCAACTATGCTGGCCCGACACGCCTATCGAGATTGGATCGACCGTCAGCGTACTCGTTTCGCATTTTGGTTTCCGGTCGCTCAACGCGGCTCGTATCGTCTACACCATTGACCAACCGCAGCGTTTCGGGTTCGCGTATGGCACTCTACCCGGACATGCAGAGATCGGCGAAGAGCGCTTTACTGTCGAGCTTCGTCAGGATCGAAGCGTGTGGTATGAGATCTACGCGTTTTCGCGGCCCCACGGTTTGGCGCGCTGCGGGTATCCCTTTGCGCGACTCTTGCAGGGGCGCTTCGCGCGCGATTCGATGAGTGCGATGCTGCGGTCAGTTACAGCAGCCGGAAGTTGACTTCCACCGTCGCGATCACGGGCACCGGTTTGCCGTCCTTGATACCCGGCTTGAAGCGCCACTTCGCCACCGCTTCCATGGCCTTCTGATCCAGGCCCAGACCCAGCGCGCGCTTGATCCGAAGGTCCTTCGGCATGCCGTGCTCGTCCACCACGATTTCCAACTGCACCGTGCCCTGGCACTTGGCCTTGCGGGCTTCTTCCGAATATTCCGGCTCGATCTTGGTAATCAGAATCGGTTGCGAAACTCCGCCGCCGATCTTGTAAGCGCCGCCGCCGAATCCGCCGCCGGAACCAGGCCCCACGCCCGGCCCATGCCCCGATCCCACGCCGCCGCCCGATCCCGTCCCGATACCGCCGCCCAATCCGGTTCCGTTGGAAGGCACGCCGAGTTTGCTCAGCGTATCGCCGTAATTCAACGCGTCGATGTTGGGAATCGGCACATCCGAGACGATGGTCGGCGTCATGGGGAGCTTGGCCTGCACCGTGTCCACGCGTGGAGGAGTGAATTGCTTCGGCGCGATCTTGGGCAGTTTGCCCTTGCTCGCATCCAGCGGAGCCCGCGCTCCGCCACCACCGCCGCCCTTGTTCTCTACCGGCTTGTAAGGTTTGAGATCGGGAGCCGTTAACATGATGTGCTCCGCGATCAGTTTCTGGACCGGTTTCAATGAACCTATAAAGAGAACCAGCGCGATCACGACCACGTGGATGATCAACGAAGTGGTTCCGGCGGTTCTCTCTTGCCCGCCGTACAAGCCCCACATATTGTCGACTTGAATCGGCTTGGAAGTGATTCCTTCGAGAGGAGGAAGCGGCGTCGGAAAGAACAACTCCTTGATGTTCTGGCCGAACGTCATGAACCAGGGCTTCTCGATCGACTCCGGCGGCAGCAGGTGCGCCAAGTGAACATCGGGATCGTCGCTCGGGGGCGTTACGCCTGTGGGTTGGTCCGGCAATGTGCTATTCCTCGCCTTTCAACACTTCCTCGATAGTATGACGACGTTAGAGGACCCATAGGTTTCAGTTTCTGGAATCTTTTACTCGATGGCCCTCTTCCTTGAGAGTCTAACATACAGGACGCACGGCTGCTATCCGCGTTTACGGGATTTGGAATTTAAGAAACGAGGCTGTTTCGAGCCACAATTTATCAAGCACATCCGTAAGCTCGTGACCGGACTCTACCAGGCACACCCGGGCGTTCAAATGATGGAGCGCGAATTGCTCCGAAACCTCGGCCGGAACCACGTCGTCGCGCGTGCCATGCAGAATCAGCGCCGGCTGCCGGAAATCGGGTTCGTCTTCATATTGGACTGCATCCTCCACGAATCGATAGCCCAGCGGCCGATCGCCCTTAAAAGAGTAGTGATAGAAGTTCTTAACCCCGGTCCGTTGCCACTCGGCCAGCTCCTCACCCGCGAACCGCTTCCTCCAGCGTGACGGAAATTGAAACGCGGGTGCCAGGAGTACCAGCCGGTCGACGATTTCCGGATGGCGCGACGCATACAGGGCCGCGAGATAACCGCCCAGGCTGGAGCCCATTAGGATTACTGAATCGCCGGGCGCTCCCTGACGGTCGCGGTTCTGAAGCGCAGCGCGGTCGCGGCTCTGAATCACGGCGCGATCAATCACGGCGAGCTGGCCCGAGACCGTCAGCGTCTCGAAATGCCCTTCATCCAGTTGCGGCACCTCCACCGGAACGCCGAGCTCCTCAAATCGCGCGCGGAAGAACTGCGCCTTGTTGGACAGGGGTCCGGAGGCGAATCCGTGCAGGTAAACGATCCGCATCACTTGTTCGCGGGAAAGGTGACGCCGCTGGACGCGCCGAACTTGTGGAAATCGGAGTAAGTGAAGTGATTCTCCATGACCAACTTTCCGCCGCGCAGCTCGCGATGCTCGGTCGAGGATGGCAGCAGCGCTCCAAACTGGCTCAATTTATAGGTGACGGCGGCCTCTTCGCGAACCGATTTCGGCGCATCGCCTTCCTGCGAGAGCAAGGTGATTTGCAGTGGCAGAAAATCCGTCGCGCGCACGCGGATTTCGCCCGTGACCCGCATGTGCCGCATTTTGGACCGCTCGAACAGCGTGAGCGACTCTGGCCCGTCGATCTGTTTATAGGACCACACCAGCGCCCGATCGTAGCCGATCATCCTGGGCGGCCGGGCTGTGAACTCGTAGCGCTCCAGATCGCGGCGCGCGAACAGGAGCAGCAGTTGGCCGAAATCGGTTGCGCCGCCGGAAAGGCCCTGCGTTTCAAACTCCTTGAGCATGGCGCGCTTCTGCGCGTCGTCGCCGGCGGTGATCGCCTTGGCGAGCGATTCCTGCGCCTTCTTTGTCTCCGCGACCTTCTTGCCGTCCACCGAAATCACCTGCCGCAGCTCGTGGACTGCGCCGGCATTTTCCGAAAAGATCGCGAACCCGTATTCCGAGATAACTTCGCGCTCGTTCCACTGGTCGGGCGGAGGGCCGGCAGCCGCCGCGCCGGTGCGCGGATGAAATCGCGACGGGGGTTTCAGCGAGCGCTGGTGCAGAGTCTCCGTTCCCAGAAGATCGGGCGCGATCTTGATGAAGGCGGCGGCTTCCTCGGAAACCCGGGCGGTCATTTTATCGGTGAGGGCATCGCCGCGCAGCACGGGCAGGAGCAGGAGCAGTGCAGCGGCCTTCATGCTTCCGAGCTTAGCACCCCACTTCTGACTTCTGACTCCTGACTTCTGTCTCCTGTCTTCTCGTTTGTTAGGATGAGATCTACCCCCTCGAACTCCATGATTCGTTCATTTCGCGGAATCGCGCCGAAGGTCGCCGTATCGGCATACGTCGATGCGAGCGCGCAGGTCATTGGCGATGTTCAGATTGGAGAGCGGTCGAGTGTGTGGCCGAACGCATCGCTGCGCGGTGACACCGGACCCATCCGCGTCGGCAGCGAGTCGAGCATTCAGGACAACTGCGTGCTGCATATGGATGAAGGATTCCCGCTGGCGGTGGGCGATCGCGTAACGGTGGGGCATGCGGTGACGCTGCACGGATGCACGCTCGAAGACGACTCGCTGATCGGCATCGGCGCGACCATTTTGAACGGCGCGCGGATCGGAAAGGGATCGGTGGTGGCGGCGGGGTCGCTGGTGCCGGAGGGAATGGAGGTGCCGCCGTCGACGCTGGTGATGGGCGTTCCGGCCAAGGCCAAGCGGGCGGTGACGACAGAGGAGCAGGCGCGGTTTCGAGAAGGGGTCGCGCATTACGTGGAGAAGGCTCGGGTGTATCTGGAGGAGTCGAAATGAGATGTGGCGCACGCTTTGTGGCGCACGCTTTAGCGTGCCGGCGCGAACTTTAGTTCGCGCTTTTGAAAACGATGGGCTGAAGCCCATCGCCGCACGCTAAAGCGTGCGCCACAAAAGCGTGCGCCACAAGGCGTGCGCCACAAGGCGTGCGCCACAAGGAACGAAATGAAAGCAGTGAAAGGAATGCGCGATCTCCTCCCGCCGTCGACCGCGGTGTGGAACCACGTGGAGGACGCCGCACGCGAAGTGTTCCGGGTCTACAACTATCACGAGATTCGCACGCCGATTCTCGAAGAAACCGCGCTGTTCGTGCGCGGCGTCGGCGAAGACACCGACGTAGTCAGCAAGGAAATGTATACGTTTCAGGATCGCGATGAATCGTCATTGACGCTGCGGCCCGAAGCGACGGCGTCGGTGATGCGCGCGTATATCGAACATCGCCTCGATCAGATTCCGGGCGTCAAGAAGTACTACTACATCGGACCGATGTTCCGGCGGGAGCGCCCGCAGAAAGGCCGCTTCCGGCAGTTTTACCAGATTGGCGCGGAGGCGATCGGATCGGAATCGCCGATGGTGGACGCGGAAGTGATCGAGATGGTCATCGAGGTCCTGCGCCGCGCGGGCATCGACGGTTTTCATGTGATGCTGAACTCGATCGGCGATTCGAATTGCCGCCCGGCTTACTTGGCGCTGCTCAAAGAAAAACTGAGGGACGTAGCTTCCAGCATGTGCGGAGATTGCCAGCGCCGCGCGGTGACGAATCCGCTGCGTGTGCTGGATTGCAAGGTTCCCGCGGACCAGCCGATCATCGAAACGCTGCCGTCCATCGCCGATCATTTATGCATTCCGTGCCGTGAACATTTTGCGGCCGTGCGCGCACATTTGGACGCGCGCGGGATCGAGTACGAAGTGAAACCGCGGATGGTTCGCGGCCTGGATTACTACATGCGCACGACGTTCGAGATCACGCATGGGTCACTGGGAGCGCAGAATTCGGTGCTGGGCGGAGGGCGGTATGACGGGCTGGCGGAGTCCCTCGGGTCGCGCGTTCCGGCGCCGGGAATTGGTTTTTCGATCGGCGAGGATCGCCTGGTGATGGGCGCTGAAGAGGCGCATCCGGATGCGTGGCGTCCGGTCACCGATGTATTTCTCGCCACCATGGGCGATGCCGCCGACCTGCATGCGGGCACGCTGGCGGCGGAACTGCGCGCGGCTGGAATCGTGGTGGAGCGGTCGGCCGATCGGAAGTTGAAGCGCGCGCTGGAGGTCGCCAACAAGATGGGCGCGCGGTTTGCGCTGATCGTGGGGGATGACGAGCTGGCGTCAGGAACTTACATGTTGAAGGACATGGCATCGGGCGAGCAGCGCAAGGTGGGTCGTGATGAATTGTTGGGGGCGATAAGGAAATAAGGAACGAAGCGTCTTTTGGGCCGCTCCTTTTAGTCGCGGCTCAGTAAGGTCGCGGCGCATTGAGAGCGGCTCATTCAACTAAAATAGAACATGGAATCCGTACCGTTAGACTTTCTTGGCGAGCTTCGCCGCACGCACACCTGCGGCGAGCTGCGCGCTACCGACGCGGGGAAACGCGCGCTGCTGATGGGCTGGGTGCATCGGCGCCGCGATTTGGGTGGGGTGCGATTCATCCACCTGCGCGACCGCGAAGGCGTGACGCAACTGGTGTTTCACGGCGATGGCGATGCTGAGCTGGACAAGAAAGCCGACCTGCTTTCCTCCGAATACGTGATCGCGGCTGAAGGCGTGGTGAAGCTGCGCAATGCCGAGACGGTGAATCCGGCAATCGTGACCGGCGAAGTGGAGCTGGTGGTGGAGAACCTTTGGATCCTGAACGAATCGCGCACTCCTCCGTTTCCGATGGAAGAACACGTGGGCGCACAGATCGACGTGAAGGAAGAGGCGCGTCTTAAATATCGCTACGTGGATTTGCGGCGGCCGCACATGCAGCGCAATATTATTTTGCGGTCGAAAGTCGCGTTCGCGGTGAGGCAGACGCTGACCGGGCTGGGATTCCTCGAAATCGAAACGCCGTTCATGACGCGTTCGACGCCGGAAGGCGCGCGCGATTACCTGGTTCCGGCGCGCGTGTATCCCGGTCACTTCTATGCGCTGCCTCAATCACCCCAAATTTTCAAGCAGTTACTGATGGTGAGCGGGTTCGACAAGTATTTTCAGATCGTAAGATGTTTTCGTGATGAAGATTTCAGAGCGGACCGGCAAGCCGAATTTACGCAGATCGATCTGGAGATGTCGTTCCCGCAGCAGCAGAGGATTTTCGAAGTGATCGAGCCGCTGATGCAGGCGTCGTGGAAACAAGCCGGGTTCGATGTGCCGATTCCCTTCCCTCGGCTGACCTATGCCGAGGCGATGCGATCGTACGGCAGCGACAAGCCGGACATGCGGCTGCCTCCGTTTTATTGCGTGGAGGATCTGCTGCCGGAGTTGACCTCGAATGGCCTTCCGCTGGTGGCGATTCGGATTCCGAAGGTCGGCGCGCTGAGCCGCAGCGAGCGCGACGCGTTGAAGGATTTCGGAAAAGAGCGCGGGCTGCGGGTGTTCGACGATCCCAAGCGTCTGGATCGCGACTATCCGGATGCGATGAAGAGCGTTCGCGCACGAATCATTGCACAGGCGCACAGCGAAAGCGTTGTGAGCGATTCAAACTTGGACGACGATCTGTTATTGCTCGCGGGATGGGCCGGAGAGCCCAAGGGCCAGCGGCCCGAGGAGACCGTGCTCGGCGCGTGCGGACAGCTCCGTCTGCATGCCGCGCAGAAGTATGCGGATCGCCACAAACTTTTCGATCCGCGGAATTTCCAGTTCCTGTGGGTCACCGATTTCCCGATGTTCGAATGGGACGAAGCGGAAAACCGGTGGAACGCGGCGCATCATCCGTTCACGTCGGTGCATGACGAGGACATCGAAAAACTGACCACCGATCCGGCGCGGTGCCGCGCGAAATCGTACGACATTGTGCTGAACGGGACCGAGCTTGGGTCGGGCTCGATTCGTATTCATCGGCGCGATCTGCAGGCGAAGGTTTTCGCGGCGCTGGGATTCACCGACGACGAAGCCAAGCGGCGTTTCGGATTCCTGCTCGAAGCGCTGGAGTATGGCGCTCCGCCTCACGGCGGAATCGCGCTCGGGCTGGATCGGCTGGTGATGATCCTCGCGGGCGAATCGTCGATTCGCGAAGTGATTCCGTTCCCCAAAACCGCGAAGGGCGCGGATCTGATGTGCGACGCGCCGAGCGAAGTCCCCGAAAAGAACTTGCGCGAGTTGGGGATCAGTATCCGGAAGCAGTAGTCGGGTCGGGCGTCGCGAAGAGCCGGAAAAGCCGAGATGAATCTCGGCTCAGCAGGCTTGGCAGCCTGCGCCACGTCAATCAGTTTTTCGTCGCCGTGAAAGTGCCCTTCCCCAGCGCGCCGTACTCGCAGCTTCCCGACATCTTCTTATCGCCGTCGAGCGTTCCGGAGTACTTCACCGCACCCGCCTCGCCCGCGTCGAACGTGAATTCGACTTTGTTACCGGTCACCGTGCCGGTCAGCTTCGCCTCACCGACAGTGCCGCTATAAGTTCCGGTGAGCTTGTCGCCAGACTGCTGGAATACAAATGTCGGCGAACCGCTCCCGGCATCCAGCACCACGTTGGCGGTCCATTTTCCCGTTATGTCGGCGGCGAAAGTCATCGCCGCTGCAAGAATGAATAATCCCAGTAGCCTCATGTAGCCGAGCATATCACGCTAGTCTGGTGGGATGGATCACAGGCCCAGAATTCTGGAAGGCCGTCAAAGGCCGCGGCGGCGGATCGCCGTGGCGATCGGCGCGCTCGTGCTGGTGCTGCTGTTCGGCCGCACCGTTTGCAACGTCATCATCGACTATTCCTGGTGGGGCGAACTGGGCCAGGTGAATACGTGGTGGCGCATCGCGCTGTATCGCAACGTTCCCGGACTGGGAGCGTGGTTGATCGTATTTGCGATCCTGTGGATCGCTCATTCGCGCGGCATGCGGCATGCCGGAACACGATTGCGCGAGCATCCCTTGTACGGCTGGATCGTCACGCTGGCGCTGGCTCTGCTCTCCATGGTGGTCGTGCTGGCGGCGGTCGACGGCTGGACCGTGGTTCGCTATTTCGGCGGACATGATTGGGCCGGCGTTGTTTTGAACGCCGGCGAATGGCGCGATCCGCAGTTCAACCTGCCGCTGGGCTTCTACTTTTTCGATCTGCCGTTCTACAGCATGCTGATCGATTTCATGGCGGTGTGCGCGCTGGGCGGCGCGCTGGCGTATTATCTGGCCGCGCGAGGATGGCAAATCCGCCGCGATCTTCCGGGCGTCGGCGCGCGCGCTGAAATCGATTTCAACGACCTGCGCTCGCTGGGGCGCTTGGAATCGGGAATGTTGAAAACTCTGATCGCGATTTTTCTGGTCATGCTGGCCGGCAATTTCTGGCTGGGCCGCTACGACATGCTGCTGACCGATCACGGCAGTCTCATCGTCGGCATCGATTATGTGCAGCAGCACATCGGCCTGCCGATGCAGATCGCCAAGGCCGTCGCATCGCTGCTGGCGGCAGTGTTCGTGATCGCCGGGCGGCGCAAGCTCGCGATGGCGTGCGCGCTAGTGCTGGTGATCGATTGGACCGTGCCCGCGCTGGTGAGCGCCGTGTACGTCCGGCCGAATGAGCTGACGCTCGAGCGTCCGTTTATCGAGCGGCACATCGCCGCCACGCGTTCGGCTTACAACCTGGACCATCGCGCCACCGAAAAGGAATTCACCGCGCACGCGGACGGCCGCATCGATTTCGCGAAAAACCGGACGATGCTCGACAACGTGCGCCTGTGGGACTGGCGCGCGTTTCACGATACTCTGGGCCAGAAGCAGCCGCTGCGTCCGTTCACGTATTCCGATACCGACGTCGATCGCTATCACCTGGATGGGCGATTGCGGCAGGTTCTGCTTGCCCCGCGCGAACTGGATTTGACCGCGCTCGGCGATAGCTGGATCAATCGGCGCTTGTTCTTCACGCACGGCTACGGTCTGGTGCTGGCGGAAGCCAATCGGATCACCGCCGACGGAAACCCCGTGCTGCTGATCAAAGACGCGCCGGTGGAAGTACTCACGCCAAGTCTGAAGCTCACGCGCCCGCAGATTTACTACGGCGAAACGCTGGATTCGCCGGTGTTCGTGCACACCGCGCAGGACGAATTCGATTATCCCTCGGGTTCGAAGGAAGTGACGGTCCACTACGAAGGCGCGGGCGGATTTCCCATCAACGCGTTCGGCATGCGCACGGTGGCCGCGATCTCTGAAGGCGATTCGAATATTTTCCTGAACAACTCGATCAAACCCGACAGCCGCATGATGATCCGCCGGAAAGTGCCGGAGCGGCTGAGCGAGTTGGCCGAGTTCGTGACGTGGGACAGCGACCCGTATATGGTGATTTCGGACACGGGTAAGCTGGTTTGGATCGTCGACGGGTACATGACCAGTGACGCGCACCCGTATTCGCGCCAGGTATCGCTTGAAAGCGGGCTGCGTTTCAACTACATTCGCAATTCCATCAAAGCCACCGTCGACGCTTACGACGGCAGCGTCAAGATGTACGTTTTCGACGAAGAGGATCCGCTGGTGAACGCGTACCGGCGGTTGTTTCCGGATCTGTTTTCGCCGGCCTCGGAGATGCCCGCCGATATTCGGGCGCACACGCGTTCTCCGGAAATGCTGTTCCTCATGCAAGCCGAAATCTTTCGGACCTATCACATGCGGGAGCCGGAATCGTTCTACAATCGCGCGGATCTGTGGGATCGCGCGACGTATTCCACCGGCCAGAGCACAGGCCTTCAGCCGGTTCCGCCCACGTATCTCATTGCAACTTTGCCGGGCGAGTCCGAGCCGGAGTTTCTGCTCACCATTCCGTTCACGCCGCGCGGCAAAACCAACCTGATCGGCCTGATGGCGGCGCGCTGCGATGGTCCGCATCTGGGCGAGCTGGTGATCCTGGATCTGCCCAAGCAGGAAATAATTCCCGGCCCCGCGCAGATCGAGACGCTGATCAATCAGGACCAGAATATTTCGAAGGACCTGACCTTGTGGAACCAGCAGGGGTCGCAAGTGCTGCGCAGTCAGATTCTGACGCTGCCCATCGACAATACGTTTCTGTTCGTCGCGCCGATTTACATTCAGTCGACCAACGCGAAGATGCCGCAGTTGAAGAAGATCGCGCTGGCGGTGGGAAATACGCTGGTGTATGCGGACACCTACGATCAGGCGCTGGCGCAGCTTGCGGCGCTGGAGGGCGGGCAGACGATCCAGAGCTCGGCGGTGGCTCCTTCGCAGACTGGTGCTGCGCCGACAACGGCGACAAGCGCGGCGACACCTAACTCGCCATCAGATCCGCGAGTCGAGGAAATCCGCCGGCACTTATCGCGTTATCGCGAGCTCTCCGCCCAAGGCAAGTGGGCGGAAGCAGGGAAAGAGCTGGAAGCGATCGAGGGGATCGTCAAAAAGTAATTGCGACGTGGCGCACGCTTTAGCGTGCAGCGGCGAACTTCAGTTCGCCGTCGCGATCCACGCACTCGACCATCGATATTGAGCAGCTTCGGCAACGAGCCCCGCTTTCATAGGGTTGTTTTCAATGTACGCGAGAATGCGCCCAAACTCGTCCTGATTCCTGACCCAATGATCGTACGATTCCCGCTGCCAAAACGACTCACCGGTTCGCCCGAGAACCTCATTCGCCTGCCTGGCCGTGGCGCCCTTGAGCAACTGAAGAATGCGCGTGAGGTTTTCGATCGGGCGAAGAAGCACATGGACATGGTTGCTCATCACCACAAAAGCAGCCAGTTCATAAAGCCGATTGACGGCACCGCGTCGAAGCGCGTCCACCACCAAATCAGCAATCTCGGGACGCTTCAAGAACATCGGTCCATCCACGGTCGCGTCCAGATATCGATCCATCCAAACAAAGGCCTTTCCAGCTGACGCCTTGCCCGGCGGAGGATACAACCGGTCATGGAATACTCCAGAGAGGTGCCATGTCACAAACACCCAGGTGTTTTCCGGATAGATATGGGGCAATCGTCGTCGCGATACTTGAGTGGACACTTGTTGAGAGTGAGTGCCCGACTGGGGGCGATTCTCTCAAGGCAAAATCCGGCGAACTAAAGTTCGCCGCTGCACGCTAAAGCGTGCGCCACATTTCTAGCACTCTTTCTTCAAAACCAGCGCCGAATTCTTGCTTCCGAACGCGATGCAGTTCGCGACCGCATACTCAAACTCCGCCCGCCTTCCCGCTTCCGGCACGTAATCCAAATCGCACTCCGGATCGGGCACGTCGACATTCGCCGTCGGCGGTAGCACGCCGTCGCGCATGGCCATCAGCGTCGCGGCGACCCCCGCCGCTCCGCAAGCGCCCTGCGGATGTCCGATCAGGCTCTTGAGCGACGATCCGGGCAATCGATACGCATGCTTGCCGAACGCCAACTTCACCGCCCGCGTCTCGATACGATCGTTCATCTCGGTCGAAGTCCCGTGATAGTTCAGATACCCGACCTGTTCAGGCGCGGCGCCGGCTTCTTCCAGCGCCAGACCAATCGCACGAGCCGGCTCTTCGCCGCATTCTTCTAAACGCACGCGATGGAACGCTTCGCAAGTGGACCCGTACCCTGCGACCTCGCCGTAAATGGTCGCGCCGCGAGCCAGGGCGCGTTCGCGTTCCTCCATCACGAAAAACCAGGAGCCCTCGGCGATCACAAAGCCTTCCCGGTCGCGCGAAAACGGACGCGAAGCCTTCTGCGGTTCGTCGTTCCATTTCGAGGCGAGGATGCGCATCGCCATGAAGCCGCGCAGGATCAGCGGCGCGATGGGCGCGTCCACTCCGCCCGCAATCATCATGTCCAGGCCGCCCGCCTGAATATTGCGAAAAGCATAGCCGATCGCATCCGTCGACGACGTGCATCCGGTCGAAATCACGTGGCTCAGGCCGCGGAAGCCGAAGCGCATGGACACTTCGCTCGCCAGAGTGCCGATGGTCGAGGTGGGCACCACGTACACCGAGCATTGCCGCCAGTGGCCGGTGTGATATAGACGATACTGCTCCTCTGTGAATTCATGACTGCCTCCGCCGGAGCCGACGATCACGCCGATTTTGCGCAACTCGTCGCGGCTCATCGACGCCGGATCGACGCAAGCGGACGCGAGCGCCTCCTGCACCGCAGCGACGGCCAGCGGAGCCACTCGCGACACGTGCGGGCGATCCTTGGGCGAAACGTAATCCTCTTCGCGAAAGCCCTTGATCTCGCCCGCCACGCGCACGGTGAAGTCGGTGGTGTCGAAGCGCGTGATGGGGCCGATGCCGCTTTCGCCGTTGCGCGTCGCCTGCCAGAAGGCGTCGACGCCGATGCCGTTGGGGCTGATCGCTCCGATTCCTGTGATGACCACTCGGCGTTTCATGTCGGAGCCGCCCCGCATTCCTGGAGTTGGGCAATGGTTCAGCGTCTCCCGTAAATGATAACGCGGGACCGCCCGGCGGGTCTTGTGGTTTTATTAACGTATCGTCTGGGTAGCCGGTGTGAAATTTCCGCCCAGGCGTGGCTGAAACCGCTCGGTTATTCGACCATCTCCCTGTGGAAATCTCGGGTAGAACTGCGAAAGCGATGCAACCGATAGAGACCCATTCGGCGTGCGCCGTGGAAATGCGCGTGCTGTAGCATACACTCGGTCCGCGACCTTGCTAGAATAGACCATTCAAGCTGCGTCGGTCTCGCTTCCATTGGACTCCCTGCTGGTCTTACCAGGAGCGGTGAAACCAGGGGTTATCGGCGGGCGTCTGATGTAGGGCGCAGAGTGGAAAGGAACCCGGTTAGATGACGTTTTCCAGGCCTGGACGCCTGCGTAGTCTGGTGGTCTGTCTACTGTGCTCGGTCCCGTTGTTTTCACAGCAACAGGCGCCAGAGCAGCAGCAACCTCCAGCCGCGCAACAGCAACAGCCGCCCGCCCAGCAGCAACCCCCGACGACGCAACCGCCCAAGCCCCAACCGGCCAAGCCCAATCCGTTTGAAACCACCCCCGACCAACCGGCTCCGCCGGCGGCCCAGCCCCCCAAGCCCCAAGCCCCCAAGCCCCAGGCCGCGAAGCCCGATGCCCCGCAGCCCGAAACCCCCAAGCCCGAAGCGCCGAAACCCGTAACCCAAACCGCCCCCGGCCAGCCCACCGAAGATGTGGTCGAAGCGATCGAGTTCCGGGGCAACCGGCGCACGCCCTCCGATACCTTGCGCACGCTGGTCAGCAGCCAGAAAGGCGACCCGATTGATCAAGAGGCGCTGAATCGCGATTACATGCACCTGTGGAACACCGGCCGCTTCGACGACTTGACCATGGAAAAAGAGCCCGGCCAGACCGGCTGGATCATCCGCTTCGTGATTACGGAGCGCCGCATCGTGCGCTCCATCAAGTACGACGGCTTGAAATCCATCAGCGTGTCCGAAGTCCTCGATCGGTTCAAGGAGCGCAAGGTCGGGTTGAGCGTCGAATCGCAGTACGATCCCAACCGGGTGCAGCGCGCGCGCGTGGTGTTGCAGGAATATCTGGCCGAGCGCGGCCGTCAGTTCTCCACCGTCGAACCGGAAGTTCACCAGGTGCCGCCGTCGTCGCTCGAGGTGGTGTTCAAAGTCGACGAGGGGCCCAAGGTGCAGGTCGCCTCCATCAGCTTCCTGGGAAACCAGCATTTCAGCGCTCTGGAGCTGAAACGTCCCATGAAGAACCTGCACGCGATCGGCATCCCGTATTCGATTTTTTTCGAAAGTCTGTTCTCCAAAACCTACGATTCCACCAAGCTCGAAGAAGACCAGCAGCGCCTGGAGATGTTCTACCGGGATCGCGGCTACTACACCGCGCGCACCACCGACGCGAAAGTGGAGATCGTGGATGTGGGCGGCGGAAAATTTCGCCTGCCGCTGATCAAGTCGACTAAGATCGGCAAGGGCGCCAACATCCAGATCACCATCGAAGAGGGCCGCCTGTATCACTTGAACAACCTCAACATCGTCGGAATGAGAGTGTTCAAGAGCAACCAGATCGCCACCCAGGCGTTTAGAATGCAGCCCGGCGACGTGTTCTCCACGGAGAAGCTGCGCACCGGCCTTACGAATCTGGGGAAAATTTACGGGACGTACGGCTACATCGATTTCCTGGCCGAGCCCAATATCGAGCCCGTCCCCAACACCGACAAGATCGACATGACGCTCAACTTCGACGAAGGCCACCAGTTTTTCGTCCGCCGCATCGATTTCACCGGCAACACCACCACCCGCGATCGAGTCATTCGCCGCGAGCTGTTCATCGATGAAGGCGACATTTTCAACACCCATCTGTGGGAGCTGAGCATTTTGCGGCTGAACCAGCTCGGCTATTTCGAGGTGCTGAAGGAAGACCAGGCGGCCGACATCAAGCGCGACATGAAGAACAACACGGTGGACATTACGCTCAAGGTGAAGGAGCGCGGCAAGAATACCGTGCAGTTGAACGGCGGCGTTTCGGCCATCGCCGGCAGCTTCGTCGGATTTTCATACTCGACCAACAATTTTCTGGGGCTCGGCGAGAATCTGAGCCTTTCCACTACCTTGGGCACGGTGCAGCGCAGCGCGCAATTCGGATTCACGGAGCCGTATTTCATGAACCGGCCGATCCAGGTGGGGTTCACTGTATTTCTGTCGCGCTACAGTTTCGATCAGGCGCGTCAGGCGTCCATTCTGGCGGGCCAGAACCTGATTCCGCTGTACGCCCAACTGGGCACCAACAACCTGCTGAACTACATCACCAATTCGCGCGGATTCACGGTGTTCGCGAGCTACCCCCTCAGGCGGCATTTCGCGCGTCTGGGCATCTCCTACGGCTACACCATTCAGAACGTGGACGCGCTGACCCCCGCCGCGACGGACTACTTCAATTACATCAACTTCGAACACATCAACGGGCCGAATTCGCTGAGCGGCATCCGCACCTCCGCCATCACGCCCAGTTACACCTACAACACGGTGAATCATCCCATCAACCCCACCGGCGGGAAGTCGCTGTCGATATCGGCGCAGTTTGCGGGGAGTTTTCTGGGCGGAAGCGTGAATCAGATCGAGCCGGTGGTGGACGCCAAGTACTTTCATAAGTCGCCGATCAACGAGAAACACATCATCGGCGTTCACATCCTGGGCAAGTGGCTGACCGGTTATGGCGGCAAAGTGGCGGCGCCCTTCAACCGTTTCTATATGGGCGGCGAAAACGATATTCGCGGCTTCAACATTTTCGGAATCAGCCCCATAGCGTTCGTGCCCACCTCCTCCACCGTCAGCGAACTCAACAGTGACGGCACGAACCTCCTCCAGAAGACTCCGAACCCCACCACCGGCTGCACCGCGGTCCCCTGCCAGGCGACGGTGAACATTCCGTCATACCAGTTGGTGTTCCCCGGCGGCGATACCGTAGGCGTCACCAACGTGGAATACCGCATCCCGATTTTCGGGCCGGTTACGCTCGCGGCCTTCGTCGACGCCGGGATCAATAAGCTGTCGCGCGAAAGCCAGCTCACGCTGAATCCGGGCGAGATCCAAACCTTGAACACGCAGTTCCCGGAAGCCCAGTTTCCCAATCGGGCGGTGATCGCGGCCGGCACGCAGAAGCCCCGCATGTCGACCGGCCTGGAGCTTCAGGTGCTGATGCCGGTGGTCAACGCGCCGTTCCGCTTTTATTGGGCGTACAATCCTTTGAGAGTGGAAGAGAACATCCAGCCGCCCATCGTGGCCGACCGGAGCTATTTCCCGAATCTTACGACTTTCGCGAATGCCGTCGCGAACTTCGGACAGCAGATTCCGTTTTTTGAGAAACCGTCGACGTTCCGCTTTACCATCGGGCGAACGTTCTAGGGCGGGTGTTAGGATATTAAATTGAAACCTATAGGAGTTGTCGTGAAAAACCGAATATTTGCGTTGGTCGGTCTATCGCTGGCGTGCGGCTTGGCCGTCCCGGCACAAGCAGTGACAGAACAGGGAGCACCGGCCTCGGCGCAATCGGCGCCGCCGGCCCACATGGCCACGGCCCCTACCAAGGTCGGCATCATTCAGGCTCAGGCCGCGCTGCTGGGGACCAAGGACGGCCAGCGGGCCCTCAACGAACTGAATAAGAAGCTGGATCCGACCAAGGCCGCGCTCGAAAAGAAAGCCAACACCATCCACGAGCTTACCGACAAGCTTCAGCGCGGCGGAAACGCCATGGCGGATGCGGCCAAAGCGGAGCTGAACCGCAACATCGCGGACTTGACCAAGTCCTACAACCGCGACATGGAAGACGCCCAGGCGGAAGCCGACGCGGAAAATCGCAAAATGTTCGATGAGCTGACCGGCAAGATTACCAAGATCATCGACATCTACGCGCAGGCCAATGGATATACGCTGATCCTCAACGTCTCCGATCAGAACACGCCGGTGCTCTACGCCGCCAACAACACCGACATCACCACCGAGGTCATTGCCCTGTACGACAAGACCTATCCGGTCGCATCCGCGCCGGCGACGACGGCTGCGCCTAAGCCCGCCCCTCCGGCGTCGACTCCTCCCAAGCCCGCAACCACGACGCCCGTGACCCCGAAGAAGCAGCCGTAAAGGGGTTCCGAGCCGCGACCAAAGGGAGCGGCCATCAAAAACGCGGATCAGCTTTTGATAGCGCGCCCGTCAGGGCGGGCGTCGCCCTACATCACCTCTTCGCCCAAAGTGGGGCGGGTCCCCTGACCCGCGCGCGACCCCTGGTCGCGCTTCGAGCCGCGCAACCAGCCTACATCACCTCTTCGCCCCAGGTCTGAAGCACATCCTTCACTTTGCCGGTGAACTGATCCGCCAACGCGCCGTCGATCAGGCGATGATCGAAGGTGAGAGCCAGGTAACACATGGATCGAATCGCGATGGCGTCATCCACCACCACGGGTTCCTTGTCCACCGCGCCGACGCCCAGGATGGCGACCTGCGGCTGGTTGATGACCGGCGTCGCGAAAACGCTGCCGAAGCTGCCGAAATTGGTGATGGAGAACGTGCCGGCCTGCACCTCATCCGGGCGAAGCTGGCGCGAGCGGGCGCGCGCCGCAAGATCGGAAATCGCGCGCTGCAGACCCACTACGTTCTTCTCGTCCGCGTTGCGAATCACCGGAACAATCAGCCCGTTTTCGAGCGCGACCGCAATACCCAGATTGATATCGCGATGATAGATGACGTTGGTTCCGTCGATGGACGCGTTCAAAATCGGATATTGGCGCAGCGCGGCAGTGGCGGCGCGCAACACAAACGGCAGGAATGTGAGGCCGAATCCATGCTCGGCCTGGAATTGCGCTTTGATGCGATCGCGCAGTTTCGCGATCCGCGTCATGTCGACTTTGTGGACGGTGGTGACGTGCGCCGAAGTGCGTTTGCTGAACACCATGTGCTCGGCGATTCTCTGCCGCATGATGCTCATCGGCTCGATGCGCGTGGAAGGAGCCTCGCCCGCGCGGAACACCACCGCGGGCGCCTGCGTGGGAATATCAGTCGGGTGTTGCGCCGGTTGTGCGGGGACCATCTGGGTCGGCGGCGGAGCTTGCACCGGGGGAGCCTGTGGCGGCACGGCCTGGGCTTGTGGAGGGGTCTGAGATGGAGCTTGGGACTGGGCCGGCACGGAAAGATAGGTCTCCAGATCCTGCTTGGTGATCCGGCCACCCGCGCCGGTGCCTTTAATCTTGCTCAGATCGATATTGTTCTCGCGCGCCATCTTGCGGACCAGCGGCGAAAGCGGTCCGGCGGTTTCCTCGACCACGGTAGCGACCGGCGCTTCGGGTTCACTCGGCCGCGGTTGCGGCGAAGGCGTCGTTGATGCTGCTGGAGGCGCGGCTTGCGGCGTTGCCTGAGACGCCTGGGGCGGGGCCGCGGCTTGGGGTGCAACCGGCGGCGCGGCAGGTGCCACGGGTTGAGACGCAGCGGCCTGCGGTGCGCCCGCGCCGTTGGCCCCCTCGCTGATTCGCCCGACGACCGTATTGATCCCGACCGTCTTGCCTTCCTCCACCATGATCTCGGAAAGGGTGCCGGCCGAAGGCGACGGAATTTCCGTGTCGACCTTATCGGTGGAGATTTCGAATAGCGGTTCGTCGCGCTCGACGTGATCGCCTTTTTTCTTCAGCCATTTGGTCAACGTGCCTTCGACAATGCTTTCCCCCATCTGGGGCATGACGACATCGATCATAGTTTCACCATATCTCTTTCGAAAACGCGCCCGAAGGTTCGTTCGAGCGCAGCGATCACCTGTTCCCGGCTCGCCGTCGTATCCCATGTTGTGAGCGCGCCGAGCGCCCGCATCGACGTAACGGGCTTGGTCAGCCCGCACGGAACGATGTAGCGGAAATAATTCAAATCGGTATCCACGTTAAGGGCGAAGCCGTGCGACGTGACCCAACGGCTGATGTGAATGCCGATCGCTGCGATCTTTGCTGGAACCGGGGCGGACGCGCCGCCCCTGGGGCCCTGCGTCGTCCACACGCCGGTCGCACCCGGATCGCGATGCGCGGAAATGCCAAATGACTTGAGCGCGTCGATAATCACCTGCTCGATCCCACGCACATAGGCGATCACATCCCGTTTCCATTCACGCAAATCGAAGATCGGATAGCCGACAATCTGGCCGGGGCCGTGGTAGGTCACGTCGCCGCCCCGGTCGGTGCGATGAAATTCGATGCCCGAACGCGAAAGCACTTCGGGAGACGCGAGCACATTGCCGTCGTGTCCGTTGCGGCCCATGGTGACCACGTGCGGATGTTCGACGATCAGAAGCTGATCTGGAATCTCGCCGCGCTTGCGCTGCTCGACCAGCGTGCGCTGGAGCTCGAAGGCTTCGGCGTATCCCATCCGTCCGAGATCGCGGATCTGACAGATTCTGGCAGCCGGAAAATCGGCGCGCGCCGCCATTCTGACTTCTGTCTTCTGACTACTGACTACTTCTTCAAGCATTTATCGCCATTCCATAAACGGCGTTGAACGCCTCGCCCATGGCCTCATACAGCGTCGGGTGCGCGTGAATCGCGTGGATCATGGTCTCGACCGTCGCTTCGGCTACCATCGCAGTCACCGCTTCACTGATCAGCTCGAACGCTTCCGGTCCGATAATGTGGACGCCCAGAATCTCGCCGTATTTTTCATCCGCGACCACCTTCACGAAACCGGCGTGGCGGCCGAGAATGCTCGCCTTGCTGTTAGCCATGAACGGAAACTTCCCGACCTTGACCTTGTAGCCGATGGAACGCGCCTGCGCCTCCGTGATCCCCACGCTGCCGATTCCGGGCTCGGTATAAGTCGCGTTGGGAATGTGATTTTTATTGATCGGCGTGACCGGCTTCCCCGCGATGTGCCCGATCGCGATCATGCCTTCGGCCGTCGCGACATGCGCAAGCTGCGGAGTTCCCGCGACCACATCGCCGATCGCGTAGACACTCGGCTCGCCCGTGCGCTGATACGGATCCACTTTGATGAATCCGCGATCCAGCTCGACTTTGGTCCCTTCGAGACCGAGATTATCGGTGAGCGGCCGGCGGCCGACGGCGACCAGCAGCGTCTCGACGTCGACATTTTCTTGCTTGCCGTTTGAAAATGCCGCGGAGAACTTCACGCCATTGTCGTGCTTCTGAATGTTTTCGACACGCGCCCCTGTCTCTACTCGAATCCCGGATTTCTTAAACACCCGCTCGAGTTCCTTCGAAATCTCCTCGTCTTCCACGGGAACAATGCGTGGCAGCATTTCGAAGACAGTAACTTTCGTGCCGAACCGATGAAAAGCCGACGCGAATTCTACGCCGACCGCTCCTCCGCCGATAATCCCCATACTTTTCGGAACTTCACGTAAGTTCAGAATCTCGATGTTCGTGAGAATGCGCTTCGGATCGGCCTCAAGCCCGGGCAGCATGCGCGCTTCCGAGCCGGTGGCGATCACGATGTTGCGGGTCTCGATAATTTGCTTACCCTGTTCCCCCGTGACCTCCACCTTCCCGGGACCGGCCAGGCGCGCGCGCCCCTTGATCCAGTCGACCTTGTTCTTCTTCATCAGATACTCGACGCCCTTGGCGTGTTTCGAGACGATCCCGTTTTTGCGATCGCTCACCATGGGAAAATCGAGGCGCGGATTGTCGCAATGGATGCCGTCCTCTTCGGGGTGCAGGAAGCGCTCCCAAACGTCGGCCGCGTGGAGGAAAGCCTTGGCCGGAATGCATCCGACATGCAGGCAGGTTCCGCCCAGCCACGGGTCCTTTTCGATGATTGCTGTCTTGAGTCCGTACTGCCCGGCGCGCACCGCAGCCGAGTATCCACCGGGACCGCTCCCGATGACGATCACGTCATAAGCCATTTTTCTTCAGTGTAACATCGGGGTCAAATGGGCTCGCCCGGCGACGTTGTTTAGCGGCGTTAAACTATCAGAGTAGACGGAGTTTGCAATATGGCGAAAACTGTGACCGAGAGCGTGATTCTGGTGGATCCTGAGATCATGCACGGGACGCCGTGTTTTCGGGGGACGCGCGTGCCGCTGAAGAACCTGACGGACTACCTTGAAGGCGGGGAGTCGATCGACGAGTTTCTGTGGCAATTCCCGACCGTCTCGCGCGAACAGGTAATTGCAGCGCTTGAAGAGATGAGACATTTGCTTATAGCACGCGTTTCGTGAAGATCCTATTGGATGAGTGCATGCCGGTTGGATTCCGGCACCTCCTCCAAGGACATGACGCCCATTCGACACGTTGGGCCGGATTTAGCGGAAAGAAGAATGGGGAACTTTTGCGCCTAGCCGAGCGCGCTGGGTACGATGCGTTCCTCACCGTCGACCAAGGGATTCAGTACCAGCAGAATCTTCTGGCGCGCAAGATCGCGATTGTAGTGATGCGCGCTCCGACGAATCAGAATGACAGCCTTGCTCCCATGGCTGGCCTGGTGCTGAACGCTCTGGTGACGATCCAGCCCGGTGAGGTTGTCACTGTTGGATGAGCGCGACGAAAATGTCGACATTGGTGTCGGCACAGCACGCTTTTAAGGCGTGCGCCACGTCAGATGGAATGACGCTTCAGGATGAATCGCCGAATCCCATCCTTCAGTTCTTCGAGCGTGCGTCTTTTCGGGGCTCCCTTGGGGAACAGTGCTCGGTGAATATCCTGGGAGGTAAATCGACCGGAGCGTTGAACCCCTGTTGTCACCTTTGAACCGGCCCGTGGCATGTCTCTATGGTACCTTGCTCTTCGAAGCACGTGGGTCTCGAATCGTCATAATTGGATCGAGGTCCCGCATGAGTGATTTTCGTAGCGTTTCTACGTGCACAAGGGTCGGGCGATTTGCGTCTATCTTTCCCGCGTCGCGAGGAGAGGACTTCAACAGTCGGTTTGCCCGGCTGGCCGTGCTCTATGAAGATCTGTCGCTTGAGATTTTCGGAATAGACGCCGCCAAAGGGAGTCTTCCTACTCTGGAGCGCCACAGTCCGGAGTATCGCAAGCAATACTTCGCTCGCCGAGCGATCGGCACTTTGTGTGAGTTCGCCGAATCAATGAGAGCACTTGACCGAACGCCGGAGTTTCAGAAGCTAGCGCAGGTTTTCGACGGCGAACAGGCGCAAGCCTGGAACGACGCAAGAGCGTTCTTCGCTCAAAACGAATTGATGATTAAGAAGATTAGAAACGATGTCGGCGGCCATTTCGGCGAGAATGCTAGCAGGTATGCGCTGAAACAGGTGGACCCCGAAACCTCGGCAAGCCTCACACGGGAATTCGACGCGGAACGTTCTTGGCGGGTGACTGTGGGCTTCGCCGGCGTTCTCGCCGCAGCGGCCCTGCTTAGGCATGCGCCTGGGGCAGACGCAGAGAAGAAGGCCCAGTTTGTCGTTGAACTTCTTAAGAGTGCTCTTCCCCACGCGACCGATGTTGTATTTGGCGTCTTCGCTCCTTTGTTGTGGCACAACTTGGGCAAGTGAACCTGAACGTGGTCGGACTGCCTCGCGATTCCAGCCATTGTTTGAGAACGGCACGACCGAGCGTGATAAACTCGACTCTTCCGCTCTCACTAGAGGAGACAGCCAAGTGGATCTGAATCTTACCCCGCAGGAAACGCAGTTCCGCGATGAAGTGCGCGCGTGGATGACCTCGAACGTCCCCAAGGATTGGGTCAAGCGGCGCAATGCCGAGGAGAGCATGCAGGCTCGCTTCGCCTACTTGCGCGCGTGGCAGCGCACCATGTTCGACGCCGGATGGACCGGCATCTCCTGGCCGAAAGAATACGGCGGCCGCGGCGCATCCTTAATGGAGACGGTGATCTTCAACGAGGAGATGGCGCGAGCGGAAGCGCCTCCGCTCGCGAACGTGCTGGGCCTGGGACTCATCGGGCCCACCATCATCGCTTTCGGAAACGAAACCCAGAAGAAACGCTATCTGCACAAAATCCTCAGCGCCGAAGAAATCTGGTGCCAGGGATTTTCGGAGCCGAACGCAGGTAGCGATCTCGCCGCGCTTTCCACTGAAGCGAAAATCGACGGCGATCATTTCGTCATCAACGGTCATAAATGCTGGAACAGCTACGGCTGGGCAGCCGACTGGTGCGAGCTGGTGGTGCGCACCGACCCCACGGCCGAGAAACACAAGGGACTGACGGTGGTGCTGGTGGACATGAAATCGCCCGGCATCGAAGTGCGCGGCCTCAAGCAGATGAGCGGCGAAAGCGAGTTCTGCGAGATTTTCTTCCGCGATGTTCGCGTGCCGGTGGAGAACATGGTGGGCAAGCTGAATGAAGGTTGGAAGGTTGCGATCGGGACGCTGATGCATGAGCGCGGCACGTTCGGCGCGGCCATCCAGGTGACCTACCAGCGCAATTTGAAGCGCCTGATCGAAATCGCGCATGAGGTGCGGCGCAACGGGCACACGGCCGCGGAAGATCCGCTGCTGCGGCAAAAGCTGGCGCAGTGCTACACCGAAGTGGAAGTGATGCGCTGCAACCAAATGCGTGCGTTCAGCAAGATCAATGAGACCGGCGTGCCGGGACCGGAAGGGTCCATCCAAAAGATTTTCTGGAGTGAACTCAACCAGCGAATGCAGCAGATCGCGATGGAGATTCTGGGTCCTTACGGGCAGCTCGCGCACGGGTCGGCGGATGCGTTCGATGAGGGCCAGTGGGCCTACAACTATCTGCGCAGCCGCGGTAACACGATTGAAGCCGGCACGTCGGAGATTCAGCGGAATATCATCGGGCACTTCGTGCTGGGATTGCCGAAAAGCTACTAAAAGCCGTCATGAGCATTTTCTATGATCGTGGGGCGCACCGTGGCGCACGCTTTAGCGTGCAGCGGCGAACTTTAGTTCGCCGGCGTCGTCTCAGACTGTCGGCTGAAGCCGACAGCAGCACGCTAAAGCGTGCGCCACAATCGACACACTGGGAGATTACATGCAATTCGGACTGAGTGAATCGCAACAGATTTTGAAAACCAACGCGCGAAAGTTCTTCGCTGCCGAATGCCCCATGAGCGAAGTGCGGCTCGTCATGGAAACCGCCGACGCGCACGACGAAAAGTTGTGGAAGCACATGGCGGAGCAGGGATTCCTGGGCGTCGTCTACCCGGAAGAAGCCGGCGGCATGGGCCTGGGCCTGGTGGAACTGGCGGCTTTGACGGAAGAGATGGGCCGCGCGCTGGTGCCGGGCGCCTACGTTTCGACATTGCTCGCGGGATCGGCAATTCACGCAGCCGGATCGGAGCATCACCTCGCGGAAATCGGCAGCGGGTCGAAAAAAGCGACGCTCGCGCTGCTCGAAGCAAGCGCGAACTGGGACCCGAGTGCGGTCGCGATGCCGGCGGCCAACGGAGATCTGACCGGCGAGAAAATGTTCGTGACCGACGCCGGCGTCGCGGATGTCGTCGTGGTGGCGGCGCGCGATCGCGGCGAGCTGGCGCTGTATGCGGTGGACGCGAAATCCGCCGCCCAATCCGGAGCGGTCGCACTTTCGGCGATGCCCGCCATGGATCTGACGCGCCGCTTACATAAGGTCGCGTTCAAAGGCGCCAAGGGAGCGCTGCTGGCTCGCGGCGATGCGGCTCGTAAGGCTCTCGATCACGCGCTCGACGTCGCCACCATCGCGCTGTGCGCGGAGATGACCGGCGGCATGCAGCGGACCATGGAAATCGCCGTCGAATATGCGAAGACGCGCAAGCAGTTCGGTCATCCCATCGGCCAGTATCAGGCCGTGCAGCATCAGTGCGCGGACATGCTGGTGTGGACCGAGAGCTCGCGATCGGCCACCTATTACGCCGCGTGGGCCATGAATGAAGGCATCGCGGAGGCGCGCACCGCGGTCAGCGTCGCCAAGGTGTACGCGAGCGACGCGTGCCGCGAGGTGGGGAATCGCGGCGTTCAGGTGCAGGGCGGCATGGGCTTCACCTGGGAGAACGACACGCACCTCTATTACCGGCGCGCGAAGGCGAGCGAGATCGCGCTCGGCGATGCAACCTTCCATCGTGAGCGCATCGCGAAGCTGGTGATCGATCAGGTCGCCGTAAAACAGCACGACCTCGCAGTCGCCGGTAGTCACGTTACGGTATGATGAAAGATTAGGTAACACTGCGAGAGCCACTTCACCCGCGGGGCGCATGCGAGCAACCGATGCTGAAAAACAGAGGCGTTTCGGGTGCCGTGGAAAGGCTGTTCCATGGAAAAACAGGCGCAAAACATACAAGAAAGCTTTCTAAATAACGCGCGCAAGGAAAAAGTCTTCCTCACCATCTATCTGATGAGCGGAGTGAAGCTCTCCGGCAGGATCAAGAGCTTCGATAAATATTCGGTGATCCTGGAAACCAACAACCAGGAGCAGCTCATCTTCAAGCACGCAATTTCGACGGTGGTGGTGGGGAAACCCTTCCACTCGTCTCCCCATTCGAATACGGCTGCGGTGGGCACCCACGCGGCTCCGGGCGTGCCGGTCGATTCCGAAAATTAATTTGCCCGGCGAAGAAATCGCGCTGCTGGTTGGATTGCGGGTGACCGCCCGGCCGTCTTCGCGCGCCGCCCTTTCAAAAGGCGCGTCGGCTACTTCGCCCCGCAAGACCGAATCGAGCGTCATCACGGCCGACGAATCCATGGAGGAACTGGAAGCGTTGGCGTTGAGCGCGGGCGCCCGTGTCGCCGAAACTTCCATTCAGGCGCGGCCCAAACCGGACCCCGCGACGCTGGTCGGCTCCGGAAAAATCGAAGAGCTGAAAGCGCAGGTTCACTTTCACGAAGCCACCACCGTCATCTTCGATCATGAGCTGACGCCCACGCAGCAGCGCAATCTCGAAGAGGCGCTGGACGTGAAGGTGCTGGACCGGACGCAATTGATCCTCGACATTTTCGCGCGCCGCGCGCGAACGCGGGAAGGACAGTTGCAAGTGGAGCTGGCCCAGTTGAATTATCTTCTGCCCAGGTTGACCGGACACGGCGCCGCCATGTCGCGGCTGGGCGGCGGAATCGGCACCAGAGGTCCGGGCGAGACTAAACTCGAAACGGATCGCCGCAGGATTCATCAGCGGATTCATGCGATCGAGCGCGATCTGGAGCGCGTTCGCGGCGGCCGGACCACGCAACGCCGGCAGCGGCAGGCCGTTCCTCTCGCGACCATTGCGCTGGTCGGATATACCAACGCCGGAAAATCGACGCTGTTCAACCGGCTTACGGGAGCGGCCGTGCTCACCGATTCGAAAATGTTCGCGACGCTCGATCCCACGGTGCGCCACATCACGCTGCCCTCGCGGCGGCGCGCGCTGGTCAGCGATACGGTCGGGTTCATTCGCCATCTTCCGACGACGCTGGTGCGCGCGTTTCGCGCCACGCTCGAAGAAGTGGTGGAGGCGGAATTGCTCTTGCACGTCGTCGACGCAACCTCGCCCGAAGCCGCGCAGCATACCGCGCATGTGCTTGCGACGTTGAATGAAATCGGCGCGGCGGAGACGCTCCAGATCCTGGTGCTGAATAAGATCGATCAAATTGCGGGCGATCCGGACTGTGCTTCCCTGGCGCGTCGACTTTTGAGCGATCCCGAACATCAGCCGGCGGGCGCCGTCGCCATCTCCGCGGTAACCGGTGAGGGGTTCGAGCTCCTGCTCAGGAAGATCGACGAGACGCTGCCGCTCGATCGCGTATCGGAGTGCCGGTTTCGATTTCCGATCGGCGAGGGAAGGCCTCTGCACCTGCTGCACGAGCACGCCCGCGTGACTGCGACGCGTTACACCGGAGAGACATGCGAAGTGGAGGCAACCGTGTCGGAGTCGTTAAAGCGACGGCTGAAAAAGTATCTGATCCCGCGCGACTAAGGCCCAGGGGCCATTGCGGCGCGCGCGTGGGATATGATTTTAGAGTCGGATGAACCTGCCGAATCTACTCACGCTTCTGCGGATCTTTTTCGTTCCGTTGCTGGTGGCGGCGCTGCTGGCGGACGGAACGTTCATCGAACGCTGGCAGAGCGTGGTCCCCATCTCGCGCGAGATTTTCGCCCTGGCCGTGTTCCTGATTGCGGCCGCGACAGATTTCATTGACGGATTCCTGGCGCGGCGATTGGGGCAGGTGACCACGGTGGGCACGCTGCTCGATCCCATCGCCGATAAGCTGCTGGTGTCGGCGGCGCTGGTTTCCCTCGTCGACATTCATCGCGTGGCGGCGTGGATCGTGATCCTGATTATCGGCCGCGAGTTCGCGGTTTCGGGCTTGCGCTCCATCGCGGCGGCATCGGGATACACCATCAAGGCGAGCGAGTTGGGCAAGACCAAGATGGCGGCGCAGGTCGCTGCGATTTCGCTGGTGATCGCTGGAATCCGCTGGCCGGAGCTGAACCAGCTTGCGACGCTCGCGATGTGGGCGGTGATGCTTTTCGGAATCGTATCGGCGGCCGATTATTTCCGCAAGTTCTGGCGCAAGGTGGACGACGGCGTGAAGCTTCGGCGACGCCGCGAGTTGCTTCGGCTGGAACGTCAGAAGCAGCGCGCCGCGACGGTTCGGGCCATGGCGGCCAGTGCCGTTCCGCGGTCCGCGAGCGATGGTGGATAGAGGGAACAAACACGTCGACACGGCCCGCGGCCGAGGTTGCTGAAAACTTCACAGGCTGAAGCCTTTGCCCACCGCGTGCTGATAACCTGCTCACAATGGGTGGCACAGACTTTCGTCTGTGTTAGAGGTGGGAGACGCCATAGTCATCGTGGAGAATCAAAATATGGATCGGGTTCCGGAATCGCCGCTCCATCCTTGCGCGGCGATGAGGCTCCGTAATTCACGCGTGTCTTTGAATCGTGCAACACCGCCTGGCCGCCGCCCATAAAACCGGAATAGTCGCCCACCACTTCGAGCGCATGCCCACGATTTTCAAGCTCGGCTCTCACTTCCTGGGCTACGCGGTTTTCAATCTTAACGTCGCAGCCGCCTAGCGTCACCTTCGTAAAGCGCGGCGCTTCGAGCGCGGCCTGAATGTTCATTTCGTGATCGGCCACGTTCGAGACAAACTGCGCCTGCGCCTGCGCCTGATTCTGTCCGCGCATGATGCCGAAGGCGATGTGCGCTTCGCCCTTTTGCATGAATCCGGGAATGATGGTGTGATACGGCCGCTTGCGCGGCGCGAGCGCGTTGGCGTGAGTGGGATCGGCGGAGAACCCAGCGCCGCGATTGTGCAGATGAAATCCAAAGCCGTCGACCACCACGCCCGAGCCCCACACATCCGAAATGCTTTGAATCCAGGAAACCAGGTTGCCTTCGCGATCGGCTATTGCAAGATAGATGGTGTGGCCAGGTTGAGCGAAGCCCGCGGGCTCGCCCGACTGCACATCGCAATTTGCCTTGTCTTTATCGATGAGTCCCGCGCGGTGCTTTGCATATTCCTTCGACAGCAGACCGCGCACGGGGACATCGCTGAAGCGCGGATCGCCGATATATTTGCGCTGATCGGCGAACGCGAGTTTCTGCGCTTCAATCTTGATGTGATACGCGTCCGCGCTTAAGGGAGCCATCGTGGGCAGCAGGAAATTCTCCATGATGTTCAGCATCTCGATCGTTCCCACGCCTTGCCCGTTAGGTGGTATCTGTGACACCGTCCATCCGCGGTATGCGGTCGAAATGAGTTCGACCCATTCGGAAGCGAACTCTCGCAGGTCGTCTGAGGACAACAATCCGCCGAGCCGCTTAGACGTCTGGAGCATCGCTGCCGCGATCTCGCCCTCGTAAAACACGTCCGGGCCGAATTCGGCGATCAGCTTGTAAGCGCGCGCGAGCTCGGGATTGCGAAAAATATCACCGACAGCGGGGGCGTCGCCTTCAGCCAAGAAAATCCGCCGCGCGTTTTCGTCCTCGCGCAGCTTGTCGATCTGGCTGGCCCAATCGTATTGAATAATTTCGGTAACGGGGAATCCGCGCTCGGCGTAGTAAATCGCGGGCGCGAACAAATCGCGCCACGGAAGCTTTCCGAACCTCGCGTGCATCTTCGCCCACCCGTCGACGGCCCCCGGGACGGTGACGGGGTGAATGCCTCCAATCGGCATGGTGTCGAGATCGAGTTTTCTTAGCGACTCGAGATCGAGTGCTTTCGGCGCATAGCCGCTTGCGTTAATGCCGGTGAGCTTGCCGGTTTTCCCGTCGCGATAAATCGCGAAGAGGTCGCCACCGGGGCCGCACATCATCGGTTCAACAACGCCGAGGACCGCGTTAGCCGCGATGGCCGCGTCCACCGCCGAGCCGCCGCGCGCGAGAATCTGCGCGCCCGCTTGTGACGCAAGCGTCTGGCTGGTAGCGACGACGCCGCCCTGAGTGATCACCATGGATCGGGCTTGAGTGCGATCGAGTGCTGGAGGATTTTTGACCATCAGGAATCAGAGTGCGAGCGCCGCGAAAACAGTGTCGACACGGCACGCATATTTAAAGTCGCGCACAACGGCACGAGCTGCCTACGCGCTCCCGAGTGCGCGCGCCACGATGTGCTTTCATCCGCGGCCGAGCTTCTCCTCGATCACATCGAAGAGCTGATCGATGTCCGATGGACGCGTGTGAATATGCGAGGACAAGCGCACCTGCTGGCCGCCGCTCACGAAGATCTTGCGCCGAGCGGTTTCTTCCCACACCGCTTTCGCATCCACCTTGAAGCGAATCGCCACCAGCGAGCCGAACATACGATCGTCATTGGGAGTAAGCAGATCGATATAGGGGAGCTTGCGCGCGCGATCGTAGGTGTGGCGCGCGAGCTGATGGATGCGCGAGTGAATTCGCTCATGCCCGATCGATTTCGCGAAGCGCAGTCCGGCGATCATGCCTTCGAAAATCGCGCGATTATTGGTGCCCATGCGCATGAAGCGACCAGCCTTGAGCGACTTGTTATCCCAATCGCCGGTGACACACAGCGGCCAAACGCGGTCGAGCATTTCTTCGCGGATGTACAGAAATCCCGAACCCGCGGGAGCGAACAGCCACTTGTGCGGGCTGCCGCACAGAAAATCGCAATTCAAATCCGAGATGAGCGCGGTGATCTGACCGGCCATATGCGCGCCGTCGACCACGCTGATGACACCTTTGGCGCGCGCGGCATCGCAGATCTGGCGGATCGGCAGAATGAGACCGGTGGGGCTGGTGATGCCGCTGAAGAAAATCACGCGCGTCTTGGGGCCGATCGCGGAGATCATTAATTCGGCAAGCTGTTCGGGGCTTTTCGGTGGAAGCGGAATCGGCACCTGACGAACGGTGATTCCATAGCGGGCCTGTTTCTGCAACCACCCGCTTTTGCCGCTAACGTGTTCCTGATCGGTCATCACCACTTCGTCACCGGGCTTGAGATCGATTCCGGCGGCGACAGTGCTCAGCGCCTCGGTCGCGTTGTGCATCAGCGCGAGTTCGTCTTTCTTGCAGCCGAGAAAGGCGCCTAACTCTTCGCGATATTCGTCGAGCGTTTCGTAGCCCCAACGAGGATACGGATAATCGAGTTCCAGGGCCGCGGAGCGTTCCAGGTAATCGCCAACAACGGCGAGCACCGGCCGCGGCGCGACTCCAAGGCTTCCGTTGTTGAGGAAAGCTCGCCAGTTGGGCAGGTAAAACTGCTCGTCGCGGATGCGCTTCCAGTAAGTTTCCTGATCCTGCTTGAAGAGAGCGTCGGCCGGCAGCGGGGGCGCGGCCGCGAAGAGCGCTTTTTGCCAGGGCAATCCGAAGATCGCGGCGCCGGCTCGGAGGGCATGGCGACGGTTCATGATGAGAACCAGTTTACAGCTTCGGAAAGGCAATCGCGGCGCGAGAGGCATCGGATCCGCGAAGGAACGGAATTCTGGTGTCGCCGTTTTTCGAGACAGAATTGTGCCGAGGCGAGGGGACACTTCGGGTTTTCAAAACAGTGGGACGCTTCCGATGGTTATTAAGATCACGAAAACTCCCACTGGCAGGCGACAAGATCGCCTGCCCCGCTTCGTCAACTCTTTTATAACCGCTCCCTTTGGTCGCGGATCATAAGACGGAACATTTTAACCGCTCCCTTTGGTCGCGGCTCATAATACATCGCAAAAAATCTGAACTGAAGCCGGCTTCACCCCGTCCGAATCCCGAACGGCAGATCCGTGTTTTTCATCCGCCACGGCGGGGATCCTG